>Ga0335078_10000219_pt1 | contig 94488 bp, 81 predicted proteins | sample Lox_Sample_32_FD_206711 | JGI IMG/M metagenome (GOLD analysis project Ga0335078, IMG submission 206711) | Soil microbial communities from Loxahatchee National Wildlife Refuge, Florida, United States - Lox_Sample_3.2 | ecosystem: Environmental > Terrestrial > Soil > Wetlands | place: USA... | reverse complement strand
TCATAAAAACGAACACCCCGGGCTGGAGACCCTGGTCTAATCAGCAGCCGTGAGAAATTCAGGCGCATGCCTTACCCACGCACAACCCCGATTTGCAAGCCTCCTCCCGTGTCCCTAGAATAAGAATTCATCTCGACCTCCGAGAAAAATCTATGATTCACTTCCCGGTTCCTGAAGCGCTGACCTTCGATGACGTGTTGCTGCTGCCTGCCCGCTCTGACGTTGTTCCCGCGCAGGCCAACACCCAGACCCAGCTCACGCGCAATATCAGCCTGAATATTCCCATCGTCAGCGCCGCCATGGACACCGTAACGGAGTCGCATATGGCCATCGCTCTGGCGCAGCAGGGCGGGCTGGGCCTGATTCATCGCAACCTCAGCATTGAGCAGCAGGCCGACGAAGTGGACAAGGTGAAGCGCTCGGAGAGCGGCATGATCGTTGATCCCGTCACCATGTCGCCGGATGAAAAGGTTTCCGACGCGCTGGAAGTGATGCGCAAATACAAAATTTCCGGCGTGCCCATCACCAAAAACGGAAGGCTGGTAGGCATTCTCACCAATCGCGATCTGCGCTTCGAGACACGCTTCGACATTCCCATCAGCTCCGTGATGACCAAAGAAAATCTCATCACGGTCGCGGTAGGCACCACGCTCGAAGACGCCGAGAAAATTCTGCACGAGCACCGCGTAGAAAAACTTCTGGTTGTGGACGACAAATACAACCTCAAGGGCTTGATCACGGTTAAGGACATCCAGAAAAAGCTGAAGTATCCCAATGCCGCCAAAGACTCGCAGGGCCGGCTGCGGGTGGGCGCGGCCATCGGCGCCACCGGAGATTTCCTGGAGCGGGCCCAGGAACTGGCCAAAGCTAAAGTGGACGTGCTGGCCATAGACAGCGCGCACGGCCACTCCTCGCGGGTACTGAACGCGGTGAAGGCAGTGAAGGGGAAGCTGCCGGAGGTAGACCTGCTCGCCGGCAACGTCGCGACCTTCGACGGCGCATGCGAGTTGGCGCGGGCCGGCGTGGACGCGGTAAAAGTCGGCATCGGGCCGGGATCTATTTGCACGACCCGAGTAGTCACCGGCGCTGGCGTGCCGCAGATCACCGCGATTGCCGAAGCTTACCGCGCCACCAAAGATGCGCGTGTTCCGGTGATCGCGGATGGAGGCATCAAGTATTCCGGCGACATCACCAAAGCGCTGGCAGCGGGCGCGAGCGCGGTGATGATCGGGTCTATGTTCGCCGGAACCGATGAGAGTCCGGGCGAGACGATTCTTTATCAGGGCCGGTCGTTCAAGTCTTACCGCGGCATGGGTTCACTGGGCGCGATGGCAACGGGATCGAGCGAGCGTTATTTCCAGAGCCTCGAAGGCGAAGCCTCCACCAGCACCTCAAGCAACGGCGACGATTCCAACCGCCTGGCCAAGCTGGTGCCCGAGGGAATTGAGGGACGGGTGCCTTACCGCGGCTCGGTTTCGATGATCGTCTATCAGATGGTCGGCGGCTTGAAGTCAGGCATGGGCTACTGCGGTTGCGCCACCATTCCCGAACTGCTGCAGAAGACCCGTTTCGTGCGGGTGAGCCTGGCGGGCTTGCGCGAGAGCCACGTGCACGATGTCGTGATCACGCGGGAAGCGCCCAACTATGCGGCCGAGTAGGTCCTGACTGCTTGGCCGGTCACTGACCTTTCCGAAACTCGCGCGCAGTCGCAAAGATTCTCCCGACGTTGTGCTGCGAAATGAATCCGGTGTCATCGTACAGGGCTAGGTTCCGGTGCGGACCACATAGGTGAACAACACTTACGCCCCATGGTCCTCTCGCCAACCGGATTTCCAGGCTCAGCGCACCCTTCGCGGTAGTTTATAATCATGTTTTCCGCACATCTTTTGGAGCGATTTCAACATGATCCGATTTCTGCAGACCCCTGGGCCGTTGAAGAAAATTATCCTTGGCGGGTTGCTGTTGGTAATCTGCGCCGCCATGGTAATTACCCTCATGCCAGGCGGCCTGGGTTCAAATCTCGGCCTTGGCGGGCCGGCACAAGGAGTGGTGGCTACCGTGGGTGGCCAGGATGTAACCACCCAAGAGGTGAGCCGCGCCACCGACCGCATGGTTCAGCAGGAGGCGCCGCGCGCCGGCGCCCAGGCGGCGATGTTGCGCCCTTTCTTCGCTCGGCAGGCGGCTGAGCAGCTCATCAATGAAAAAGTGATTCTGGCGGAAGCGGCGCGCATGGGCCTGCGCGCCACCGATGAGGAAGTGCGCGACGAAATCCAGCACGGCCCCTATTACGCTCCTGCCTTTTTCCCCGGAGGCAAGTTCATCGGCGAGCAGGAATATGAGAACCGGCTGCAAGCTGCTGGCTTCACCGTGGCGCAGTTCGAGCAGTCGGTGAGAGACCAGATTCTGTTCGACAAACTGCGCGACATGGTCGCCGGAGGAGTGACCGTTACCGACGATGAAGTGCGCAAAGAGTTCGCCCGCCGCAACACCAAAGTGAAGCTGGAGTATGCGGTGCTCGACCGGAACGATGTGATGAAGGACATTCATCCCACTGACGCCGAGTTGAAAGCCTTCTACGAGCAGCACAAGGCGAGCTACGGCAACGCCATCCCGGAAAAACGCAAGATCCAATACGTGGTCCTCGATACCGACCGGCTCCAGGGCACGGTGCAAGTGACGCCCGAGCAGTTGGAATCTTATTACGATCAGCATCGCGATGAATACCGCGTTCCCGAGGAGGTAAATGTCCGGCACATCCTGATCAAGACGCCTCCGCCTGGCCCCGACGGGAAAGTTGATCCCAAGGCGCTGGAAGCCGCCCGCAAAAAGGCCGAGGACATTTTGAAGCAGGTGAAGGCGGGCGGGGACTTCGCCGCGCTGGCCAAGAAGTATTCCGAAGACCCGGGCAGCGCGCAGAATGGCGGCTCTCTGGGTTGGGTTGAAAGAGGGCGCACGGTGCCTGAATTTGAAGCCGCGGCGTTTTCCTTGCCCAAAGGCGGCACCAGTGATCTGGTGCGGAGCAGCTACGGTTTTCACATCATTCACGTGGACGACAAGCAGGCGGCCCACATGAAGACGCTCGATGAGGTGAAGGCACAGATTGAGCCGATCTTGCGCCGGCAAATGGCTACGGCCGCGGCCCAAACCGCCGCCGATGGATTGCTGGCCCAGGCTCGTACCAGCAGCCTGGACAAAGCAGCAGCCGCCAAGGGGCTGCAGGTCATCACCACGGATTTTGTGAGCCGTAACGACGTGCTGCCCGGCATCGGCAGCGCTCCCGCCTTCACGGACGCGGTGTTCGCCGCCACTGAGAAAGCCCCGCCCGACGAAGCCGCGCTTCCCGAAGGATATGCGGTGTTCCAGGTTCTGGCCATTAAGCCGCCTTCTACTCCGACGTTTGAAGAAATTCGTCAGCGGGTGGAGACGGAGTTCAGGAACGAACGCGCAGCCGCACTGCTCTCGCAGAAGACCCAGGAACTTTCCGACCGCGCCAAAGCGGAACACGATCTGCAAAAAGCCGCCAAGGAACTCGGCGCCACCATCAAAACCAGCGACTTCGTCGCCCTCGACGGGCAGGTGCCCGACCTGGGTTCAATGTCCGGGCCGGCTTCGGTCGCCTTCGGGATGAGTCCGGGAGAGATCAGCGGCCCGATTACGGCACCCAGCAGCGGCATCGTTTTCCAGGTCCTGGAACGGCAGGAACCTCCGGCCACGGAGTTCGCGGCCAAGGAGGACGAGATTCGCGAGTCGCTGTTGCAAGCGCGGCAATCCGAGCTCTTCGGGCTGTTCGTTTCCAACCTGCGCCAGGAGATGGAGAAATCGGGCAAGATCAAAATCAACCAGCAGGAAATGAATAATCTAACGCGCGCCGGCGGCGGTGAAGAGAGCTAGTTGGCAGTTGGAGTGGAAGTAAGTTGAGGACGCCGCACTACGGCAGAGTGGCCGGGCATGAACGGCGCGTGCGTTCAAGTGCCGGGCGAAAGCAAAAAACGCACAATGTCTTTCCCGCGCCTCACCGGAATTCTGTTTCATCCCATCTCGCTGCCCTCGCCCGGGGGGATCGGCGACCTTGGGCCCGCGGCTTATGAATTCCTTGAGTTTCTGACCGCTGCAAAGCAAGGACTGTGGCAGGTCCTGCCCCTGGGTCCGCCAGCTAACGGAACTTCCCCGTACTCTTCGACATCGGCGTTTGCCGGAAATGCTCTCCTGATCAGCGTGGAGCGCCTGGCACAACATGGCTGGATTCCGTGGGAGCGGCTAAGTGAGCTGCCGGAATTCTCCACCTACATTGATTACGACGAGGTGGTGCGGCGGAAACTTCCCCTGCTGAACGAGGCGGCGGGCAAATTCCTGCAAAACGCCTGGGACGACGCGCGTTTCCGCTTCGAGAGCTTTTGCGGGCAGAACGCCTGGTGGCTGGAGGATTTCGTTCTCTTTGATGCCCTGCGCGCCCGCCACTGCAGACAGCCCTGGAACCAGTGGCCGGAGGAACTGGCCCGGCGCGAGCCCGCGGCCCTGGAGGCGGCGCGCGAAGAACTGGCTAACGAAATCGCGCTGGGCCGGGTGTTGCAGTTTTTCTTCTGGGAGCAATGGCACGCGATCCGCCTTTTTTGCGCACAGCGCTCCATTCGTGTAGTGGGAGATGTCGCCATCTTCGTGGACTACGACAGCGCCGATGTGTGGGCGAACCGCGATCTGTTTCGCCTGGGCGACGATCTTCAACCCGAAGTTGTGTCCGGCGTTCCGCCCGACGTTTTCAGCGCCAACGGCCAGCGCTGGGGAAATCCGCTCTACAACTGGAAAGTAATGCGTGCTCGCGGATATCAGTGGTGGGTGCAGCGCCTGCGCTGGGCGACGCAAACCTGCGACTACATCCGGCTGGACCACTTTCGCGGCTTTGCCCAGTTCTGGGAGATTCCCGCGGACGAGCCTACCGCCATTAACGGCCGCTGGGTAGATGGCCCGCAGGACGATCTGTTTCACAAACTCCGCGAGCAACTCGGCAGCTTGCCTTTTTTCGCGGAAGATCTCGGCATCATCACCCCCGACGTTGTCGCCCTGCGGGAGCGCATTGATCTTCCTGGAATGGCGGTGCTGCAGTTCGCATTCGGAGACACGGGAGCGCACGTTTACCTGCCGCATCGCCTCACGCCCAATCGTGTGATCTACACCGGTACTCATGACAACGACACTACCCTGGGCTGGTGGAATTCGCTCCCCGACTCCGAACGCAGCGCTGTGGAGGCCCTGGTCGGGCGATGCGAGGACGGCGTGAACTGGGCGCTGATTCGCCTGGCGCAGAGTTCCGTTGCCAGCTTGTCAGTTGTGCCCTTGCAGGACGTGCTGTCGCTGGGCAGCGAAGCCCGTCTGAATACTCCCAGCACGAACGAAGGCAACTACCACTGGCGCTGCCAGCCGGGTGCATTGACCCCAGACTTGGCGGAGCGGCTGGCGCGCCTGGCCGAAGTCACCGACCGCATGCCGCAGCCGATACCGCTGCCCCACAGCGGCGGCTTTGTCGCGTAGCGGACTTCACTTCGCTGATTCCGCCTCTCGCAACAAAAAAGGCCGGGTCAATTAGACCCGGCCGTAGTTGGCAGGTTTGCCCGGATAAAACTTGTGGCGCGGGCACTCCTGCCCGCGTATTTTTCTCAGCTACAAACCCCGCGTGCCTCAAGCCGCGAAGCGCGGACAGGAGTGTCCGCGCCACAGAAGCTACGCGCTGCGGCGCGGACGCATCGTCAAGTCGCGAATCTGGGTCAGCACGCTCGACATTTGCATCCCATTCAGCTGGGTGACGAACGGTAACAGCTCAGAGATGAACGGATCTTTCACCAGGTCGCGCAGTTCTTCCTGGCGGCCGCGTTCGCCGCCACTGAGCAGGTCCGGGACGGTGACTTCCAGCGCCCGTGCCAGCCGCTCCAGCGAAGAAAGCGTGGGCGTCGCTTTTTCGTTTTCGATTTTTGAAACGTAAGTCCGCGGTACTGACATGCGGGTTGCCAGCTGCCGCTGGCTGAGTCCGTTGCGCAGGCGGAGCGAGCGGATGGAAACGGCCAGGTTCAGGTGCCCGCGCCCGCTACTGTTCGCCGGCATCATCTGCGGCTCGGGCGCGCTGGTTTCCATCACGGGCTCATCGTCTTCCAGAGAGCCATGGCAGCGGCGGCAGAGATGGTTGCTGGTCCGGAACTGAACTAACTGGCAGCGGTCGCAACGGACGACTTCCCTGGAATCAACCGGGGCAAGATTCGTGGCCATTCTGAAGTGGGAGGTGCCAGAGCGGGCAACGGTCCCATGGAATCATTGGCACGATTCCAATATCCTGAGTAATCTGCGGGAGCAGGCCTGTGAATGTCAACAATAATTTGGGCCGGAACAGCGAATATCTTGTGGCAAAGTCGCGCAATGCGCCGAGAAGCCAGGGAAAACAGGTGACAAATGGTGATTGACCGCGAAACCGCCTGGGGTTTACTAACTGAGTTCACCCAATCAGAAAGTTTGCGCAAACATGCTCTGGCGGTGGAGGCGTGCATGCGGGCGTACGCACGGAAACTGGGAGATGGTTCGGCGGAGTGCATTGATCTGTGGGGCGTGACCGGCCTTATTCACGATTTCGATTACGAGAAATATCCCAGCCTCGACGATCATCCTTACAAGGGAAACGAGATTCTGAAGGCGCGCGGCTACCCGGAAGAAATTTGCCGCGCTGTGATGTCGCACGCGGAATACACCAGCGTTACTCGCGATACGCCGATGGAGAAGGCACTGTTTGCCTGCGATGAGCTCGCGGGATTCGCGACGGCGGTCGCGCTGGTGAAGCCGGGGAAGTCGCTGGCAGAAGTTGATGCCAAGTCGGTGCGGAAGAAAATGAAAGACAAGGCATTCGCGCGCAGCGTGAACCGCGATGACATCGTGAACGGCGCGGCGGAGCTGGGCGTGGAACTGGAAGAGCACGTCGCGTTCTGCATCGAAGCGATGAAAGCGATCGCGGACAAGCTGGGGCTCGACGGGAGTGCGGCGAGGTCGGCTGCGGCACAACCCACCTAGGACATGCTGGCGTTTTGCGGTGCGACAAGGTGCTGGCCAGACGCCGGCGCTACGGTTTGGGATGCTCTCGGGCCTGGACGAAGAATCAACAACTTACAGTCCGGGCGAACCGGCGGGCTGCCGTACCGCAGGAAAATCGCTCGCGGCCCTGACATGGAATGGCCCACAATCGCACCAGGAGGGCCGTAGAGCGACGATCTTTGCCCGAACGACCTTCCGGGAAGTTTGGCGGACTGAAAGCCCGGCAAATCGAATCCTGGCGTGAATAACGCGCAGCTACATAATTGTATGTACAATAATGTTTGTATAATTTCCCTCCATCTGGTTGAACAACAAAGGGAAAGCTGCTTCGCGGAAGCGGCGCAGCCGCCATTATGCCCTGCGGGAGGGGCCGTAACTTGAAGTAAATACTGGATTTGTAAGTTACTTCGAGCGCCAGTATTCGGCAGGCTTCGGCGAGGGCCTTGGCTACAGGCCCAGCAGTCCGCCGCGCGCAATCACCTCCGCAATGCGGGCGAAGTCGTTATACATTACGCGGTCTTTCTCCATCGCAGGACAGACGGCGCGGATAGCAGCGTGCGCGGCCTGCAGCGGCTTGGAAGTTTTCAACGGGGCAAGAAACTCCACCGCCTGCGCGGCGGCCATGGCTTCAATGGCGAGCACATTGCGCGTGTTGGCCACGATTCTCTGCAGCTTCAACGCCGCCGTCATCCCCATGGAAACGTAATCTTCCTTATTGCCGGATGTGGTGATCGAATCCACGGAAGCGGGATGGGCGAGCACTTTGTTCTCGCTGGCCAGCGCGGCGGCGGTGACCTGCGGCATCATGAAGCCGGAATTCAGCCCGGCGCCGGGAGCCAGAAACGCCGGCAGGCCTTCATTCAGCGCGGGATTCACCAGGCGCTCGATGCGGCGCTCGGAGATGCCGGCAAGCGCGGCGAGAGCGATCGCAAGAAAATCCAGCGCGAAGGCGATCGGCTCACCGTGAAAATTGCCGCCGGAGAGAACATCGGCCCCGGGGTCCGGCGAGTTGCCCACTGCACCACTCGTCCCCAGGAATACCAGCGGATTATCCACGGCAGAGTTGGCTTCGATTTCGAAGACTTCGCGGCAGTGAGCCAGAGTGTCGCGGACCGCGCCGTGGACCTGAGGAATGCAGCGCAGGGAGTAGGCGTCCTGCACGCGCGCGCATTCGGCGTGGGATTTGCGAATTTCGCTGCCCGCGAGCAGCCGGCGCAGATTGGCGGCGGTGGTAATTTGTCCGCGATGCGGGCGGGCGCGGTGAATGCGCTCGTCGAAAGCCACATCGGTGCCACGCAGGGCATCGAGCGAGAGTGCGCCGATCACGTCGGCGGAATCGGCCAGGGTTTCGGCTTCCAGCAAGGCGAGCGTGCCCAGGCTGAGCATGGCTTGGGTGCCGTTGATCAGCGAGACCGCTTCTTTGGCTTCGAGCGTCAGAGGTTTGATGTCCGCGCGGCGCAACGCTTCGCCGCTCGGAATTCTTGTACCCTTGTCGTCCAGGCACTCGCCCTCGCCGGTCACAGCCAGCGCGAGGTGCGCCAGTGGAGCGAGGTCGCCGCTGGCGCCCACGCTTCCCTGTGACGGCACCATGGGCGTAACCCCACGGTTCAGCATTTCGCAAATGGTGTCTATCACTACGGCGCGAATGCCGGAATGCCCCTTGGCCAGCGAATTGGCGCGCAGGAGCATCATGGCGCGGGTTTCGACGGTCCCGAGCGGCTCACCCACACCCACAGCGTGCGAGCGCACCAGATTCACTTGCAATTCGCGAATCTGCTCGCCGGCGATGCGCACATCGCTCAGTTTGCCCACGCCGGTGGTGATTGCGTAAGAAAGCTGATTGCCTGCGACCAGTTCATCCACGACGGCCCGCGCGCGCTCGACGGCCTCACGCGCGTCGGGAGCGAGCAGCACCGGCCGCCGCTCCGCCGCCACTTCGCGCACCGCTTCCAGCGTGAGATCGCTGCCGTTGATGTGGAGTGCTTTCATGTGTAAGGTGTGACGCGGGCGCCCTCGCCCGCGAAAAGCTGATTTCTCCGACTATCTTCCTACGGCCGCGTTGAATGCTCGTAGGTACTTTTCCGGCAGCGGCGTCGCTTTCATCTCCGCGTTGGTCACGATGTGGGTAGTCTCGCCCTCGGCCAGCAACGTACCATCCGCCAATAGGAGTTCGTAGCCGAAATGAATCACCGACTCGCGGATTTTTTTCAGCCGCGTGCGCACGACAATTTCGTCGTCATAACGCGCCGGGGCCTTGTAACGGCAGCGCGCGTCCACGACCACGATGTAGCAGCCGTCACCGCTCTCCATATCGCGATAGGAAAAGCCCATCTGGCGCAGAAACTCCACCCGCCCCACCTCGAACCACACGAAGTGATTGGCGTGATAAACCACCCCCATCTGGTCGGTTTCGGCGTAGCGCACGCGCAGGCGGCTCTCGCAAACTACGGGCCCGCTGCCGTTTTCACCGCTCATTTATTCACCCAGCGCGGCTTGCGGCGTTCGAGGAAAGAAGAAATTCCTTCGCGGAAATCTTCCGTCGAACGGGAGCGGGCGTTGTCCTCGATGGCCTGCGCAATCTGCGCGTCGAGCTGCGGAGCGATGAAGCCATTGATCAGTTTCTTTGTGGCCCGCATGGATGACGGGCTGTTCTGCAAAAGTTCCCCGGCCAATTCCCGCGCCCGCGTCATCAGCCGTTCAGGATCCACAACTTCGTTTACCAGCCCGTACCGCCGGGCTTCCTCGGCGTCGAACTGGCGGCCGCTTAGCAGCAGATCGCGCGCGATCTTGTGTCCCACCTGCCAGACCAAAATCGAAGAAACGATGGCCGGCATAAAACCGATGCGGACTTCGGTGTAGCCGAACTTGGCGTCAGGCACGGCCAGCGTGAAATCGCACATGGTGGCAAAACCGGTGCCGCCGGCAATGGCAGCGCCGTTCACCGCGGCGATTGTAGGTTTGGGGAAATCGTAAATGCGGCGAAAGATTCCCGCCATGCGCGCCGAATCTTTCAGGCTCTCTTCGTGGGTCTTGCCAAGCAGCGACTTGAGTTCGTCGAGGTCCAGTCCGGCGCAGAAGGCTTTTCCCACGCCAGTGAGGATAAGCACCTGGGCCGGCGATTGCTCGACCTCATCCAGCGCGGCCAGCAGTTCTTCGATCAGCTGAAGGCTGACGGCATTGCGTTTGGTGGGCCGATTGAGTGTGATGGTTGCGATGCCGGCTTCTTGCGTGAGCAGTAAGTTTTTGTATTCCATGATCCAGGCAATGATCGGGCCAAGCAATAATACCCGTGGCAATAATGCTGCATGCGATGAGAGGTTGCAAGCAACGTTTGTACAGTTTTCAATCTGCCGCGTGGGAAACTGTGTACCTCGCGCCAATTTCGGCGGAAGCGCGCAGCAAAGTGTTCAGCGGCTTCAACGCCGGCAGGGCCGCACCCCGCGCGGCCAGCGTTTGCAGCACTACTTCGGTGGCGATGTTGCCTACAAGCGAATCCTGGGCAAATGGGCAACCGCCAAGGCCGCCGATGGCTGAATCGAAACGGCGGCAGCCGGCATCGTAAGCTGCGAGAATTTTCTCGGCCGCCTGGTCGGGGCGGCTGTGCAGGTGCACGCCAATCTCCAGATAGCCGTACTTGGCCAGCACTGTGGAAACCAATTCCTCGATTTGCTCTGGGCCGGCCATGCCGACCGTGTCGGCGAGCGAGATCTGCTTTACTCCGTAGGATTCGAGGATGTTGACTGCCTCGACCACTTCCTCAGCGTTCCAGGCGTCGCCGTAGGGATTGCCGAAGGCCATGGAGATGTACACCGCGGTTTCGATTCCGGCGTCGTCGCATTTGTGTTTGATTTTCTCCAGTTCGTCAATGGCTTCGTCCAGAGTTTGCCGCTGATTGTTTTGCAGAAAAGTTGGCGACACTGAATATGGAAAACCGAGAGTGTGCACCGCCTGGGTGTTGACTGCGCGCTGCGCGCCTTTCTCGTTGACCACGATCCCGATGATCTCAACGTCATCCGGAGGGTCGAGCTCTTTGAGAACTTCTTCGGAATCCGCCATCTGGGGTACGGCGTTGGGTGAGACGAACGAAACCGCGTCAATGTGCTTGAAGCCCGCGCTGATCAAGGCTTTCAGGTAGTTGGCTTTGAGATCAGCAGGGATCTGCCCCTTCAACCCCTGCCAGGCGTCGCGCGGACATTCGATCAGTTTTACTTGGTCAGGCATTCAAGTTCTTCGCCACGGATTAACACGGATTTTCACGGATCAAAACCTAAAATCAAGAAACGCTTAATGTTAGATTCTAATCCGTGCTCATCCGCGTGAGTCCGTGGCAAGGAAGTTCGTTCATCCGCGTGAATCCGTGGTGAGGAATCACGTCTGCAGTACTCCGACCTTAAATTCTGCCACGTCGGGATTCAGCGCTGCTGCTTCCAGCGCGGTGGTGATGGCTTCGCGCGTCTCGATCGGATCAATGATTTTGTCAATCCACAGGCGGGCTGCGCCGTAGCGCGGATCGGTCTGCTCGTCGTAGGTGCGCTTCACCGATTCGTAGAGCTCTTTCTTTTCTTCTTCGCTCAGCTTTTTGCCACCGCGTTCCAGTTGGCGCAGCTTGATTTCCACCAGCGTGCCCGCGGCCGAATCGCCGCTCATCACTGCGTAGCGCGCCGTGGGCCAGGCAAAGACGAAACGCGGATCGTAGGCCTTGCCGCACATCGCGTAATGCCCCGCGCCGAACGAGCCACCGACGATCACGGTAATTTTCGGCACCACCGAATTCGACACCGCGTTCACCATCTTGGCGCCGGCTTTGATGATGCCGCTCCACTCCGCGTCGCGGCCCACCATGAACCCGTTTACGTCGTGAAAGAAAACCAGCGGGACCAGGTTCTGGTTGCAGTCCATGATGAAGCGCGCCGCCTTTTCGGCCGACTCGGTATAAATCACGCCACCGAACTCCATTCGCTTGTGGCCCTCGTGGTCGGTCTGCTGGGCGTGCAATTTCTGGTTGGCGACAATGCCCACCGCGAAACCGCCGATGCGAGCATAGCCGCAGATGAGCGTCTTGCCATATTCCGGCTTGTACTCGTCGAAGCGGCCGCCGTCCAGAATGCGCGCCAGAATTTCCTTCATGTCATAAGGGCGCGCGGGCGAGGAATCGTAAATGCCATAAATTTCCTCGGCAGCCTGCGGCGGATCTTCGGGCTTGCGCCGGTCCCAGGGAGACTGGCGGCGATAGCCCCACTTGTCCACGATGCCGCGTATACGCTGCAGGCAGGCCTCGTCGGCGGCCTCGCGAAAATCAACTGTGCCGCTGATGGCAGAATGCATCGCCGCGCCGCCCAGTTCTTCGGCCGAGACTTTCTGGCCAATTGCGGCTTGCACCAACGCTGGTCCAGCGAGAAACAGGCCGCTGCCATCAGTCATGAGGACGTGGTCGCACATCACCGGCAAATATCCTCCGCCCGCGACGCACATGCCCATGATGGCGGCGATTTGCGGAATGCCCATGGCCGACATCACCGCGTTATTGCGGAAGACGCGCCCGAAATCGTCGGTGTCGGGAAAGACGTCTTCCTGCAGCGGCAGAAACACGCCGGCGGAGTCTACCAGATAAATCGTGGGGATGCGGTTTTCGATGGCAATGTTCTGGGCGCGGATCACTTTCTTCGAGGTCATGGGGAAGAACGCGCCCGCCTTCACGGTAGCGTCGTTGGCAATGATCATCACCATGCGGGTCTGGACCCGTCCCAGGCCGGTGATCACGCCGGCGGAAGGCGCGCCGCCCCATTCCTCGTACATGCCGTACGCCGCGTAGGTGCCGAGTTCGAAGAAGCTCGCCGGGTCTACCAGCAGGGCGATGCGCTCGCGGGCGGTGAGGCGGTTCTTGGCGTGCTGGCTTTCGATGTTCTTGGCGCCGCCGCCTTCGCGAATCTTTTCTTCTTCGTTGCGCACCTGTGAAACCAGGTCGGCGAGAAAGCGCATGTTGGCTTCAAAGCGCGGCGAGGTGGCGTCCACGCGCGACTCAAGAACGGGGGACGCAGGAGGCGTCGTGGCGTCTGAGCGGTCGGCCATAAGGAAAGAAATGCGAAATCGCTTTACGGTATAACAGCGGAGCGGGGGTGCGCAATTGACGGAGGGGTTGCGCCGCCCGCGTTGAACTTTGCGATCTTCGTGGTTAGAACCCTTCACGGCCAGCGCACGAGGGATGCAAAGAAGCAGGGCCGGAATGCCCCAGTCAGCGCTACATGTGAACGCACTATGTACGCTACGTCCAGAAGCTTCCCAGAGAAGGCTGCCAGTTTGATAGATTCGAGTTGTCCCCAGTCAGCGTACATCACCCCGGGGAAAGATCGTAAGGAGAACTGCATTGCCGGCTCCGCAGGATGCGCTCTGGTACAAGGACGCGATCATCTATCAGGTGCACGTCAAGAGCTTTTATGACAGCAACGCCGACGGCCTGGGGGATTTCCGCGGCTTGGCGCAGAAGCTGGACTACCTGCAGGACCTGGGCGTCAACGCGGTGTGGCTGATGCCGTTTTTCCCGTCGCCCCTGCGCGACGACGGCTACGACATCGCCGACTATTATTCGGTCCATCCCAACTACGGCACCATTGACGACTTCAAGCTCTTCCTCGATGCGGCCCACCAGCGCGGCATTCGCGTGATCATCGAGATGGTGCTCAACCACACCTCGGACCAGCATGCCTGGTTTCAGGAATCGCGCAAGTCGCGGGACAATCCCCGCCGCGATTGGTACGTGTGGAGCGAAACCGACACCAAATACAAGGGCACGCGCATCATTTTCCTGGACACTGAGCTCTCCAACTGGGCCTGGGACCCGGTTTCCAAGGAATATTACTGGCACCGCTTTTTCAGCCATCAGCCCGACCTGAACTATGAGAATCCCGCGGTCCGCGAAGAAATGTGGAACGTGATGAAGTTCTGGCTCGATATGGGCGTGGACGGCTTCCGGCTCGACGCAGTGCCGTACCTGGTGGAGCGCGAAGGCACGAATTGCGAGAACTTGCCGGAGACCCACGCCATCATCAAGGAGCTGCGCAAGAAGTTGGATGAGCATTATCCCGGCCGAATGCTGCTGGCGGAAGCCAACCAATGGCCGGCGGACTTGCGCCCCTATTTCGGCGACGGCGATGAATTCAACGCCGCCTTTCACTTCCCACTGATGCCGCGCATGTTTATGGCGCTGAAGCTGGAAGACCGCAAGCCGGTGACGGAAATTCTGCAGCAAACTCCCGAGATTCCGCCCAACTGCCAGTGGTGCCTGTTCCTGCGTAACCACGACGAACTCACGCTCGAAATGGTCACCGACATGGAGCGCGACTACATGTACGACGAGTATGCCAAGGACAAAGGCATGCGGCTGAACCTGGGCATCCGGCGCCGGCTTGCGCCTCTGCTGGACAACGACCGGCGGCGCATCGAGCTGATGACCGGCATGCTGATGTCGCTGCCGGGAACGCCGATTGTTTATTACGGCGATGAAATCGGCATGGGCGATAACGTCAACCTCGGCGACCGCAATGGCGTTCGCACCCCTATGCAGTGGGACGGCGGCTGGAACGGCGGTTTCTCGGCGGCTGATCCGGAAGCGCTCTATTCGCCGCTCATGCTGAATCCGGTTTATGGCTATCAGGCCATCAATGTGCAATCGCAAAAGCGCTTCGACCACTCTTTGCTGTTCTGGATGAAGCGCATGATCAAGGTGCGCAAGTCGCAGACCGTGTTCGGGCGGGGCAGCATTGAATTTCTTTATCCTGCCAACCACCGCATTCTGGCCTATGTGCGGCAACTGGACCGCGAAACCGTGCTGGTGGTGAATAACCTCTCCAGTTCGGCGCAGGCGGTGGAGCTTGATCTGCGGCGGCACAAGGGCAATATTTTGATCGAGATGTTCGGGCGTAATATTTTTCCGCGCATCGGCGACTTGCCGTATTTGCTGACGCTGGGGCCGTACCAGTTTTTCTGGTTCCGGCTGCGAAGAATTTGAGGTTGGTGCGCCCACATTCTGATGGAGGGCCTGTTGCCTGAAGAGAACATTCTCACGGATGATTTCCTCCGCGAGCTGATGAACGTCGGCGAGGTGGACATTCTCATCGGAATGGCCACCTGCAACGACGCCAAGACCGCGGGAGACGTCATCCTGGCGGTGCGCGCCGGGCTGCTGAAGTGTTTTGCCCGGCAGCGCGCGGTGATTATCAATGTGGACTGCGCTTCGCAGGATGGCACTCCCGACCTGGTGCGGGCCGCTTCCATCAGCGATATACCTCACGCGTCCAATCTCCACGCTTTACGCACCTTGCACTGTGTGAGCACGCAGGTGGCGGGTGAACCCTATGGTGGCGCCGCGTTGCACACCATTCTGGCAGCCGCCGATTTGTTGCGCGCCAGCACCTGCGCCGTGTTTGCGCCCGACTCGACCGCAATCGAACCCGACTGGGTGGAACGCCTGGTGCGGCCCGTGCTGCGCGACAATTTCGACCTGGTAACGCCCACCTACCGCCGCCACAAGTTTGATGCTTTGCTGGTGCGCAATCTGCTCTATCCCATGACGCGCGCTCTCTACGGACGCCGCCTGCGCGAGCCCTACGCTCTGGATTTCGCTTTCTCCGGAAAACTGGGGACCCATTTTCTGGGAGAGGACGTGTGGACCCAGGATTCAGCGCAGACGGGCGCGGAAACTCTGCTGACCGTTTCCGCCATGAGCGGCGACTTCCGCATCGCACAATCGTTTCTCGGCGAACGCTCGCGCCGAGATCAGAGCGCCAGTGATCTCGTTCCCGCCATCCGGCGCACTGTGGGCGCGTTGTTCTGGTCGCTCGAGGGGAACTATCCGCTGTGGAGCTCCGCCAAAGAATCGCAGGCGGTTGCCACCATGGGCCCAGACCATGAAGTCAGCGTAGATCCCATTCGCGCGGACCGCACCCGGCTCTACGAAATGTTTGTGCACGGCGTGGCCGAACTCGAGCCGGTGCTGAAATCCATTCTCTCGCCGGCGACCATGGTGGAATTGCAGAAAGTCACCAGACAAGCGGAGGACAGTCTGCGCTATCCCGACGAGCTGTGGGTGCAGACGATTTACGAGTTCGCCGCGTCTTATCACAAAAGCGTGATCAGCCGGGACCACATCATTCAGGCCCTGGCGCCGCTCTACCGCGGCCGGGCATTTACCTTTCTGGCCGATAATGGCGACGCCTCGGGGGATGAAGTCGAGGACTACGTCGAAGCCCTCTGTCTGACATTTGAGCGCATGAAGCCGAGCCTGCTGGAAATGTGGGCCGGAGGAAAGTGAGGTGGAAAATGTGGCAGATGATCCTCAATGAATTGACCCAGGCCACGCTCGGGGTGATCCACAGCGCTGCCCAGTTCGTGCCGCGTTTCGTGGTGATGCTGATTATTGTGGTCATCGGGTGGGTGATTGCCGCGGTTCTCAGGGCAACTCTGCGCAGCATTTTGCGGGTGACCAAGTTCGACAAACTCTCCGACGACGCGGGCGCGAGCCAGCTGCTCAAGAAGGCCGCTCTGCCTCCCAGCAGCGAACTGCTTAGCCGGTTTGTGTTCTGGGTGGCATGGCTGGGATTCATTCTGGTTGGCATCAGCGTGCTGCAGATTGTGGGCCTGCAGGAACATGTAGCCCGCTTCTTCGGATTTCTGCCCCGGCTGTTCGCGGCCCTGTTTGTGTTTTTCTTTGGCCTGCTGGCGGCCAGTTTCTTCTCACGGGCGGCGCTGCTCGCGGCGGTGAATGCCAACCTGCCTTCGCCGCGGCTGATCAGCACCACGGTGCGTACGCTGATCATCATTTTCGTTCTCTCGGTGGGCTTCGAGGAGCTGGGGATCGGAGAGAACACGGTCATCGTCACCTTCGGCATCGTGTTCGGCGCGCTGATGCTCGGCCTGGCGCTGGCTTTCGGCCTGGGTGGGCGCGAGCTGGCGCGGCAATATCTGGAAAAAAGATTTGTGCACGACAAGAAGAAGGAAGAGAAGCAGGACGAACTTTCGCCGCTGTAAACCTTCGCGTCACGAAGGAAAGTTGCCGGGGAGCCTTACGGAATTCGGGCCAGGGCGTGGAAGTCGAGGTTTGGCAGGGTGTCGGTGTTGGTGCCCACGATGTTTCCGCGATTGTCCATCCAGTAGTAATTCGAACCGCTTTCGATCTTCAGCTTTTCGCCGGTGTTTGTGTCCACTACGTCTTCCAGTCCGAGGATGGCGTTTTCCCGCCGCCGGCTGATTTCATCCATGGTGTGCTGGCGGCTTTCGTAGCCCTGCATGATGGTCTGATTGATCTGCGCGTTAGTGCGGGCATAGATTTGCGAGACATTCAAGGCGGTGTTCGACTGCCTGGCGGCCCACTGCGGATCTTCGCGGAAGCTCTGCGCTACGTAGGTCGCGATCTCGTGCGCTTCATCTGCCTTCGCCGGCGCAGCCAAATATCCTGCGAGAAATGGCATATACCAGAGCCCGCCCTGGGCATTTGCCGATATCTGAGTTGTGGCGAAAAAATAGCCCTTCTGCGGTTGGCCGTTCATCTCGCAGGTGAAGTTGATGTCTCCGGCGGTGATTTGGGTGCTGCCGTAGGCGCTGCTTTGCGTCGGCGGAATATTTCTTGCGCGCAGGACATCGCCGCGGTCGCGAGTGCCGGTGATGTTCACCTGGCCGCAACTGGGCGCGACCAGGGTGCGCACGTACTCTTGCAGGAATTGCGGCCCGGGGAGAAACCGCTTCACCAGCAAATTCACTCCCGCTCCAATGGAATACCAGCGGCCCTCGGTCAGCCCGGCCATGTTGAGCATCGGCGAGGGCACAACAAAACCGGGGACGTTCGAATCTCCGTAGCGGATGTGAATTTGATTGTCGGGCGAATCCACCAGAACATTGGGACGCGTGTCAATGGCGGCGAAACGGATCATGCCGCCGTCCGCGCCCCAGCCTGCGGGGATTTCGAGGGTGAAGGCATGCTCGCGCGGATCGGCCCAGGTGACATACTGCGATGACGATTGACCGCCCGCTGAGGCCGGAGCACCCGCAACGCGCAGACTGGAGAGAATTCCGGCGAAGGTATCGGTCAACGAGTGGTAACGGGCAGCAGGGGCCGTCATCCCATAAAAGCAGCCGGCTGTGCCTTGCGGGCTCGCGACCCATGAGAACACCGCAACGAAAGGCGCGCCCTTCTGCTGGCCCGACAAACGGACCACCGACGCCGACGCTAAGGTCTGCGTTCCTGAAACTGCTTCCGGCCAGACTTTCATCGCCAGCCGCTGCGCCACCAGGCCGGCGCGGCCCGATTCCACTTGCGCGTTTCCCAGGAAAACCGGCCAGATCGTGACCCTGGCGCCTTCGGGACCCTCGACATCCACGCGCCCAGTGTTTTTCTCCCCCCGCGCGCTCCACCCCGGCGGAACGGCGACACTGAACCCCATGGGGTCACGATGGGTATTCCATCCGGAGGGAAGCTGCCGCTCGGAAGAAGACACTCTGCCGCACGCCGCCGCAACCCACACCAAACACGTCAACAGAGCGGCGGCAACAACTGCGGCGTACCTGCGCAACTGTGTGTGCGCGGGCAGCATTCATCCTCCACGCAAACAGCGATAATTCTAGCTCTTTATGGTTTTCGTATCCTCATCCCAGGTAACCGGACTCTTGCGGAAATACGACTGGTTTGCCATGTGGCACGCGAGCGCGGCATGATGGCCGAAAACTACATCTTCCACCACCGGACGCCGCGTGCGCACCGCTTCAAAGAAATTCCACAAGTGCGGTTTCACTTCGTCGTAAGACGGCCCGCGGAAGGAGAACGATTCCGGAATCGGTTCCTGCCCCGGCTTGGGATCGTTCTCCTCGTGCCACTTCTTCATGTAGGCCTCGCGCATCGCCTTGGGGAATCCGTAGGCATAGTAGCTGGGCGCAGTATCTACTCCCGGCTGCGGATTGTAGGTCACGGTGTATTCCGTCATGTCAATGAAGCCTTTTGAGCCCATGAAGCGGTAGGTTTCAGGCGTCTCCGTGCCCAGGTTGAGGCGTAGATAAACCGGAATATCTCCGTATTCGAATATGGCGGCGTGCACGTCGGGCATGTTGCGGCCGTCCTTCCAGCGCAGAATTCCGCCCGAGGCCATCACCCGTTTCGGGGCTTGGTTCCAGCCGAGCACGTAGTTCATGCCGCTGACCAGGTGCACGAGCAAATCTCCAGCAACGCCGGTGCCATATTCCTTCCAGCAGCGCCAGCGGGCGAAGATGTAGGGATCGAAGGGCCGCTTGGGAACGTCGTTCTGCCAGGTTTCCCAGTCGAGGGTTGTGGGCGAAAGGTCGGTGGGCAGCGGATATTCCCATGCGCCATTGGGATCGTTGCGGCCCATCGTGCCTTCCACCATCATCAGATCGCCAAGCACGCCCTGCGCCACCAGCTCTCTCGCCTTGGCGCAGACCACCGAACTGACCCGCTGCGAGCCAATCTGCACAATGCGCCCGCTCTTCTGCGCCGCGGCCACCATCTCTACGCCATCGGCCGCGGTGTGCGACATTGGCTTCTCGCAATAGATGTCTTTGCCGGCGCTCACCGCATCCACCACGACGCGCTTGTGCCAGTGGTCGGGGACGGCGGCCACGATGCAGTCAATTTCCTTGTTATCCAGCAGCTCCTGATAATGCCGCGTGGTGGGCAGATCGGGCCGCACGAGTTCTTTCGCCAGGGTGTGGCGGCCGTCGTAGAGATCGCTGGCGGCCACGCACTCCACGCCGGGCAGCGTAACCGAAGTTCCCAGCAGCCCTGACCCCTGCATGCCGATGCCGATCATGCCGAAGCGCACGCGATCGCTGGGCGCAAATGGCCGGGGAGAAGCCCAAAGGGGATCGGCATCAAGCAGAATGGATTTCGCGGCCAGCGACGCGCCAGCGGCGACCGCTCCAATGCCGATAAATTCACGACGCGAGAAAAGATTGCTTTTCATACGATTGGCTCCTTGATCAGCAGTCAGCACTCAGCAGTCAGCACTCAGAAATCGGCATTTGGCACTTAGCAATTGGCATTTGGCCCATGGAGCTTAGCAAAAGCATAAGGGCTAAATGCCAAGTGCTAAATGCTAAGTGCTGACTTCCGACTGCTCCCACTCACTTCTTCAACATCTTCACCGCCACTTCCTTGAAAAACACGATGTCGTTGTCGCTGTGATTTTGCAGTCCGATGTAGCCTTCGTTGGGACGGGTGCCGCGTTGCGGCTCGAAGTCGAACTTCTTCTCGGGAACCGGGTCGCCTTCGGTGTAATCGGTGACCTTCACGCCGTTGAGCACCACTACGGTGTGTGGCCCGTCCAGCGTGATGTCCATGGTGTTCCACTCGGGGCCGGGCTTGCCGGGCCGGGCCAGGGGCTTGGTGAGAGAGTAAAGCGTTCCGGTGACGTGATATTCGTTTTCACCCGAGTCTTCCGGCTGGTTGTCAATCTGTACCTCGTAGCCGTAGTGCACCGGCATCCAGGCTTCGCGCGGCTCGATGGGAATGCGAATGAACACGCCCGAATTGTCGTTGTGGTCGCGCATTTTGTACACCACATGGATGGTGCAATTGCCCAGAGTTCCGCCCGTCCAGTAAAGCAGGCCCATGCCGCCGTGGGTGCGGATCAAGCCGTCTTCCACGGTGTCGCCGCCTGGGCCAACGTGCTTCCATCCGGTGAGGTTTTTGCCGTTGAATAACTGCTTCCATTCGCCGGAGTCGGCGGTTTGCGCGGCCGCAGCCGCGGTGAGCAGCGTGAGGAACAGCACAAAGCAAATTCGAAGATGTTTTCTCATGGCATCAACCTTTGCGGCTGGAAATATACACCAAACTCATGGCCAAAGAGTCTGGAATGGCTAAGTTCTTTGTTGTGAGCGTGCTGGATCGGGAATCTGGCAAACCCTCCGGCGCTGCACTTTGGTGATTACGAAAGCTCACTTTAGCGCCTCAGGGCCGCGAGGACGCATCTAAACTAGAGTTATAATGTACGCAGATCAGTGAGGAGTTCCTTTCCAAAAAATCCGATGTCAACCAAGACGAAAGCCTTAGTTCTAATTCCTTCCGCCGTCGTTCTGATTTTCATGATCGTGGGCGGTCTCGATGCGGTCCGCGCCTCCAACAGTGACGGCGCATATCGCCAGCTGCAGGTGTACAGCGAAGTGCTCTCGCGGGTTCACAGCGAGTATGTGGAAGAGCCGAATATTCCGGCGGTAACCGAGGGCGCACTGCACGGCCTGCTGGAATCGCTGGACGCCGACTCCAGCTACCTGAGCCCGGCTGAGTATCAGGTTTACAAATCACACAAGACTGAGGCGCGGGGCGACATCGGGGCTGCAATTTCCAAGCGCTTCGGTTATGCCTCGGTGATCTCTGTGATTCCGGGCGGCCCGGCCGACAAGGCGGGGATCCAGTCTACCGACATATTCGAAGCCATTGAGGGCAAGAGCACGCGCGAAATGTCGCTGGCGCACATTCATAACCTCCTGTCGGGCACGCCGGGGTCGAATATCACAGTTTCGGTGGTGCGGGCGCGGCGAGCTGAGCCGGATAAAGTTGTAATCACGCGTGAGTTGGTGGTGGTGCCTGCCACCTCCGCCAAAATGATGGATGACGGCGTGGGGTACATCCAGGTGGACGCTTTCACCAAGGGTAAAGCGCAGGAAATCGCCGCCAAAGTCAAGGACCTGCAGAAGGAAGGCGCGAAGAAACTGCTGCTGGACCTGCGCAACTGCGCCGAAGGCGAGGAATCGGAAGGCATCGCGACCGCGAATCTCTTCCTGAATCACGGGACCATCACCTACCTGCAGGGACAGAAGTTTCCGCGCGAGGCGTTTAACGCCGATCCCTCGAAAGACATCACCAACATGCCGCTGGCGGTGCTGGTGAACAAGGGGACAGCGGGGCCGGCTGAGCTGGTGGCGGCCGCGCTGATGGACAATGCGCGGGCTGACGTCGTAGGCGAAAAAACTTTCGGCGAAGGCTCAGTGCAGAAGGTGATTGAGCTGCCGGATGGTTCGGCGTTGATTCTCTCGGTGGCGAAATATTATTCGCCCAGCGGGAAGGCAATCCAGGACACCGCGGTTACTCCGAACGTGCTGGCAGCGGAGGCCGATGATGATGCGGCCCTGCCCGATGACGACGACAGCACCACGCCGCAGGAGCAGGAAAAGAAACCTACACAGCAGCAGGACGATCAACTGCAGAAGGCCGTTCAGGTTCTGAAGAGCCGTACCAGCTAAGGCTGCAGGACTGCGTGATGCCGTCCGGTTGGACGGCCATCTTAGATCCTAGCGATCGTCATTCCGAGCGAAGCGAGGAACCTGCGTCTCCGCCGATCTAGGCGAGACCCTTGCCCCTCCGGATCACAATGGATGCCAGTGAGCAAAGGCCACGCCGTCACTTGCCCATCAGCGTTGCTCAGCCTTGCAGTGCCACTCATAACGCCTCAACAAACGGAGGGCGTTTTGCTGCGCATCGGGCGGCGCTTCGGAACATCCCGCCAGGTATGTGGTTCGAAGCAGTCCATCGCCGTAACGGTACGGGAACTTCGGACCCGATAGCGACAGCCACGTGCTGTAGCCCAACGCGGCGAAACCTAGAGCGCAGAAGACGACGCAGTAAGCAGCCGCCAGGCGTCGCGGCGCGACCGCGGCCGTCATCTTCCTGCCCTGCGAATTCCTCAGAAGAGCTGCCCCGCCCGCGTACATGGTCAAAAGCACGAAGGGCATGGCCGGAACCCAGAATCGCGGATCGGTGTAGGGCCAGGGGAGTATTAGGCAGCTATACCCGATCATATAAAAGGAAGTCCACAGGGACTGCTTCCACAGTGCAACGATCCCGGCAAAGAACAGCAGCAGGGCCACGCACCCTCCGGCCAGGGCGATGGCATAACACCACGCCGGAAGCTTGGCCAGCGGAACATTCGACATCAGCTCAGCGAAATCCTGACAGTGCGCGATTATGTCGGTTTTGACGAAGCGGCCCAGAGCATTGTGTTGGAATAAGGCCAAGTACTTGACCAGGTATTGCCGGCCCGCCCATGCGCCCCCGCCCACAAAGGCAACTGCGACAACCCCCGAGACCGTGAGCGCCGCCGGGTGCTTCTTTACAAAAGGCCAGACCGTGACCGCAAGCGGAAAGAGCAGGGCTAGACCAAGCAGACGAACCTCAATGGCTGCGGCCAGGCACGGCACGATTGCCAGCCACTTGTAACCGCTGCGCAGGGTCATACACCAACAGGCGGTCGCCGACAGCGCGAAAAAAAGAAAATCGCTCATGCCCTGGGTGATGTGTTTCACCGCAGTAAAGGAGAGCAGCGTCAGCAGGCACGCGACGGCAGCGTGAGTTCGCTGGAAACCCAGCGCGATCAGGGTGCGGAAACTGAATATCAGACCTCCGGCGAAAAAGAGCAGATTCGCCAGAACCAATATGGCGGAAGAAAAGAGGCCGGCCTTCATCAGCAGGAATACGAAGGCAGGATAACCTTTTGGAAATGGAAACCTCTGGCTAAAGGCGCTGACAAAGCCTTGCGTCGTGGCCGAGTCGGCCAGGGAAAGGTAAGCGATGCCATCGCTGGTCAAGCGAAGCGGTGTCAGAACTTGAATCAAATATAGGAGGATGGATGCAATGAACGCTGCATAAAGAACTCGGCGAAAACGCAGCTGCAAGTTGAGTCCCCAGCCTTTCTGAATCTCAGCACGAGCGTACCAAGGCAGGTTTTGCCAGGCTTTCAGCAGTTGAGATGAAAGATCCGCTCTAAGGGACTCCGCAAGAACGCGGGCGTTCTTTGCGTCCTTAGCGACCTTTGCGGTTCAAACTCTTCCGCAGCGATTGGAACGGCTGCTCCGGCAGGCCAGGTGAGCACACGGCAAGACTTACCTCTCCCCCCGGGGAACCAGCACCCTAGTTGCTGTCGCCACCGGCGCGCTTCCACGACATCAGTTCGCCGATAGTAGACCCTCCGGTGCTGGAGACTGGGTGCTTGTAGGCTTCCACATCCGCTGTGGAAGCTTCTTCGCCGACCGCGCGGATACTCAGGCCGACTTTTTTCTCCTCGGGATTCATCTTCACGATCTTGAAGTCGTATTCCTGGCCGGGCTCGAGATGCATGGGTTGCCCGTTGCCGTCCACCGCCTCTGAATTGTGGCACAGGCCCTCAATGCCCTCGGCGACTTCCACAAACGCGCCAAAGTTGGCGACCCGCAGGACTTTGCCATGCAGCACGTCGCCGATGCGGTGCTGGGCAAAGAAAGTCTCCCACACGTCAGGCTGCAGTTGCTTCACGCCGAGCGAAAGGCGGCGCTTGTCGGGTTCAATGGCGAGAACCACGGCCTTAACCCGGTCGCCTTTCTTCAGAACTTCAGAGGGATGCTTCACCCGCTTGGTCCAGCTCAGGTTGCTGACGTGGACGAGACCATCAATGCCGTCTTCGATCTCGATGAAAGCGCCGAAATCGGTGAGGTTGCGCACCCGGCCTTCCACCGCAGCCCCCACCGGATATTTATCGTGCAGGTTGTCCCAGGGATTGGCCGCCAGCTGCCGCATACCGAGCGAGATGCGCCGCTCCTGCGGCAACACGTTCAGCACCACGCACTCCACCTGATCACCTACGTTCACCAGCTTGGACGGGTGCTTCATACGCTTGGACCAGGTCATTTCGCTCACGTGAACCAGCCCTTCGATTCCCTGCTCCAACTCCACGAACGCGCCGTAGTCGGTGACGCTGATGACCCTGCCATTCACGTGCGCTCCCACGGGATAGCGATGTTCCGCGTCCAGCCAGGGATCGGGGGTGAGCTGCTTGAAGCCAAGGGACACGCGCTGTTTATCGGGGTCGAACTTCAGCACTTTTACCTGGATCTGGTCGCCCACATTTACCAGGTCGCGAGGATGAGTGAGCCGTCCCCAGGACATATCGGTGATGTGCAGCAGGCCGTCAATTCCGCCCAGATCCACAAAAGTGCCGTACTCGGTCAGGTTCTTTACGATGCCGGTCAGCACCGAGCCTTCCTCCAGGTGCTCCAGGGTCTTGCTCTTCTTGGCGTTCTGTTCCTCTTCCAGAATCTGCTTGCGCGAGACCACGATATTGCCGCGCTTCTTGTTCAGCTTGATGATGGCTACATCCAGGAGTTGGCCTTTAAGCGCGTCCAGATTACGCACTGGCCGCAGATCAGCTTGCGATCCGGGAAGAAACGCCTGCGCCCCCAGAATGTCCACCGTGAGGCCGCCCTTGATGCGGTCAATTACGCGGGCCTGGATTGGCTTTTTCTCGTTGTGGGCCTTCTCGATTTCGTCCCAGGCGCGCAGCCTTTGCGCTTTCTGATGGGAGAGTTTGATGTAGCCTTCCTCGGTCTCGCCCTTCTCCCGCATCACGTCAATTTCGGCGCCCGGCTGGAACTTAGGCTGGCCTTCATGGTCGAGCACTTCGCTCAGGGGCAACATTCCCTCAGATTTCGCGCCAATATCCACAACTACATGTGTGGGCGTGATCTTCAGCACCGTGCCCTTGATGATCACATCGTCGCCGGCGGCGGCCGCGGCCGCTTCCTCACTCTCAACCTTCTCGAAATTTTCGAGGGCGGCGGCGAAATCATCGCTGGCGGCAGCGGCCTTTTCCTCCTGGTCGGAAGCGGGCTGACTAGTCTGACTAGTCAGAGCAGCAGCGTGAGCGGCGCCGGAATGGTCGGAACCAGCATGGTCCGAACCAGCATGATCGGAACCGGCTGGACCCGTAGCGGCATCGCCCGCGCTGGCTTGCGGCGGCTCGACCGCCCGTGCAACCGCCGGCCCTTCGGAGGAGCCGATGTTTTCTTCAGCAATGGTAGTGGTGGTGGGTTCGAGATTCTGGATTGTGCTGTCTTCGAACAAAGTTTCGCCTCTGTGTTCTGATGCGGGCTGTCTTGCAGACTGCTGGCGTGAGCTTAGGTTGTTGGGGAGCCCGTCCTGGCGAACGAGCCTGAACAATATCCAGCTGTCGGACGAAAAAGCAAACCCGCGTCCAATGGAACTCTTCGACTATAGCAACCGCTTGTAAACAGTGTCAAACCAGAAAATCCACCTTTACGAAGATTTCACGGGGTTGTAAAGAATCGCCGATTTGCCGCTCCGGATCGGCGCCAATCCATCGGTGCATCCGGCCGTGAAGCCATTCGCGGTGCGCGCTCACCACACTCTGCAAGGTTTCTCGGAGACCATCGGCTGGCCGGCTTTGCAGCTGAAAGCCTTGCCAAATTCCGGCATATTCACCAGCACGCCATTGGCGCGGAAGCGGTTGGGAGAATGCGGGTCGGTGGTGGCGACAAGGCGTTCCAGTTCGGGACGCCACTGCGAGCACCAGTCCTGACCAAATCCCAGAAAAAGCTGCTGCATGGGGGTGTAGCCGTCCTCCGTTTTCTTGTTGACGTCGGTGGCCTGTTCGGCAGCGCGCGCCAGAAAAGCCATGTAGGCGAGCCGCATCCCGCCGTTGTCGGCGGTATTCTCGCCCAGCGTGAGCTTCCCGTTGAGGTGAGTGTCGCCTACGCTGAATTTGCTGTACTCGTCCACGATGCACTGCGCCTTCTGGGTGAACTTTTCGGCATCTGCCTTCGTCCACCAGTCTTCGAGATTGCCATGGCCGTCAAACTGGCGGCCTTCGTCGTCGAAGCCGTGGGTGATTTCGTGACCCATGAAGACGCCGATGTGCCCATAGTTCAGCGATGGAGGTCTGGAGGCGTCGAAGAACGGCGACTGCAGCACGCCGGCCGGAAAGTTGATGTCGTTCATGCCGGCATTGTAGAAAGCGTTCACCGTAGGCGTAGAGGTCATCCATTCCTCGCGGTCTACCGGCTTGCCGATTTTCGCCAATTGGCGGTGCGATTCGAACTCGGCCGCGCGCAAGTTGTTGCCGAAGGCGTCGCCGCGCACGATTTCCAGCTTCGAGTAATCGCGCCACTTCTCGGGATAGCCGACTTTGTTGGCGATCAGGTGCAGCTTTTCTTCGGCGCGCTTCTTGGTTTCGGGGCTCATCCAGTCGAGCGACTCGATGTCGCGGTCCATGGCTGCTTCAATGCCGTGAATCATCTCTACCGCTTCGGTCTTGCTGGAGGCCGAAAAGACCTCTTCAACGTAAGCCTTGCCCAGGGCTTCGGGCAACGCGCCGTCGGTGCTGGCGACGCAGCGCTTCCAGCGCGGCTGTTGCTCGGGAATTCCCTCCAGCTTGCGCCCGTTGAAGTCGAATTTCTCCAAATCGAGCGGCTTGGGCAGAATCGAGCCCGCCACCGACGCCACCAGTTGCCAGCGCAGATATGCCTTGATGGTCCCCAGATCGGTATCGGCAATCACCTGATTGAGTCCCTTGAAGAAATCCGGCTCGGCAACGTTGATCTCTGCAAACGATGGCGACTCGGTTTTCGAGTAAAGAGTCTCCCAATCAAAGGCAGGGGTAAGCGCTTGGAATTCTTTGACCGGCATCATGTGGTAGATGTTGTGGGGATCGCGCTGCGAAGTGACGTCAAGCGAAACCTTGGCCAAAGCAGTTTCCAGCTTCATGATGGCGGCCGCGTCGCCGGCTGCCTGGCTGTCGCTCTCTCCCAGCAACTTCAGAATGTTGGTAATGTGCTGCACATATTGCTTGCGAATCTCTTCATCTTTTTCGCCGGTACGAAAGTAATAGTCTTTTTCGGGAAGGCCCAGGCCGCCTTGCGAAACGGCGGCGATGTTTCTGGTGGCATCTTTGAAATCCTGCTGCGAACCGTAGCCGAGAAAGGCATTCACGTTGATCAACTGGTAATGCGCCAGCAACGCCGGCAGTTGGTCTTTGCTGGTCAGGGCGCTGATGCGGTCGAGTTCCGGCTGAAGAACGCTCATTCCCTTTTTCTGGATGGCGGCTTCGTCAATGCAACTGGCGTAGTAGTCGCCGATCTTCTGAGTGTTGGCGTCGCGCGAGGCGTCTGCAGACGAGGCTTTCTCCAGAATGGCGTGGAGCACTTGCCGGTTGTACTGCTGGAGGTTGTAGAACTGGTCGGACTCGGGCGAATCGCTCGGGATGGGGTGATACTTGCTCCAATTGCCGCAGGCGTACTGGTAGAAGTCCACGCAGGGGTCGGCAGCGGGATCCATGATGCGCTTGTCGAGAGACGGCACCAGCGAGAAGGTCTCGGTGGCGGAGCTGGACTTATTGTCGGATTGAGCGAAGACCGCAGCGCTGCACACAAGCAGCAGCAGAGCAGCGCGGGAGTGGGTCAGAAACCTTGGCATCTGTTTCCTCCGGCAAGAATCATACACGTGCCGTGATTCGGATGCCCCTGGCGCACACTGCGACTGATCGGTGTATATGCACTGTCCGCAGGCGAAAGCCAACTGCTCGCCCCACGGCAGATAGTGGGTTCGTTTGCGCATTTTGCCGCCCTCGGGGTTTGATTCTAAACCGCAAAGTGCGCGAAGGACGCAAAGAAAACCCCCGGTCGTTGCACCGGCAAATTCAAACTCACCCACTGCCCCCAGGTTTTCTTGACACTCTTTCTGCCCGCCTTTATTCTTGATCTTGGTTCTGGAAAAGCAGCGCCTCTGAGCGTACCTCCGCGGCCTTCGCGGTTTAGGGTGGGGCGGCAGCGGAGGTTTCTGACATGTTCATCGAAATCAGAGAGTTAGAGCGCCATCCCATTGAGTTTGAGGAGGGCTTTGCCCCCGGCGCGATTGATTTCGGCCCCGATTTTGTTCAGCAGGGGGAATTGGGCGCCAAGGGAACCGCTCAGCTGGTCGAGGAGCATCACGGCAAGCACAAGATAATACAAGACATACGCCTGAACGGGCAGCTTAAGGCGAAGTTCGAGCTGGCTTGCGCCCGCTGCCTGGAGCCGGTGGAACACGAAGTGGCGCGAAAGTTTGATCTGCTCTACCGGCCGCTAGGGGCCGATGCCGGACGCGAAGAGCTCTCCGTAACCAGCGCTGAAGCTGAAATCGGCTACTATGAAGGCGAGGGGTTGCTGCTAGAGGACGTCCTGCGCGAGCAGGTGCTGCTGACGCTGCCGCTCAAGGTGATCTGCCGCGAAGACTGCAAGGGCCTATGCCCTCATTGTGGCCGAAACCTGAATTCGGGACCATGCTCATGCGCCGATCCGCTGGAAGATCCGCGCTGGGCAGCGCTGAAAGAGATTCGCAGTAAATTTGAAAACTAGCTATTAGCCTTTAGCGTTTAGCTTGTCATGCCATGCTTCAGGGAATTGCCAAGGGATGCGGCCCGCAGATTTCTGTTGCTCGCTTCTCGGCATAGCGAACGGGCCGCAGGCCCAAGTCGAGAAAGGTTTCAAGCTGACAGCTAATAGCTAGAACAGAGGAATCCATGCCTAATCCAAAACGGCGCCATTCCAAGGCGCGTACTGCAAGCCGGCGGGCGCACGACTCGCTGAAGAGCCATTCACTTTCCGAGTGCCCCAATTGTCACGAGCGCAAATTACCTCATCGCGCCTGCCCCAAATGCGGGTACTATAAGGGCCGGGAAGTTCTGGAAGTCAAAGAAGCCGGCTAGCCCCGCAATCTCATGCCGAGCGTCATAGCTCTCGACGCCATGGGTTCTGACCGTGCGCCTAAGCCTGAGATCGAAGGCGCGATCCAGGCAGTGCGGCAGCACGATGTTCGCGTTATTCTGATCGGCCCGGAAGCGGAGCTGCGCGCCGAACTGGCCCGTTATCCCGCAGCGGCCCATCTGCCAATCGAGCTCCGGCACGCCAGCGAAGTCATCTCCATGGAAGAGAAAGCGGCGCAGGCGGTGCGCGCCAAGCGCGACTCTTCCATGCGCGTGGGCCTGCGCCTGGTGCGCGAAGGCCAGGCCGCTGGGTTCATTACCGCGGGCAATACCGGTGCGGCGATGGCTACCGCTAAAGTAGTTCTGGGCATGATTCCCGGGGTAGATCGCCCCGCCCTGGCCGCCGTTTTCCCCACGGCAATGGGCACCGCCGCTTTGCTGCTCGATGTAGGCGCCAATGTGGATTGCAGTCCAGAAAACCTGGAACAGTTCGCTATCATGGGAGAAATTTACTTTCGCACCCGCTTTGGGACGCGCCGGCCACGGGTGGGTCTACTCTCCATCGGAGAAGAAGAATCCAAAGGCAACGAACTTACCCGCGAGGCTTTTCCTTTGATTAAACAGTTGCCGCTGAACTTCGTGGGCAACGTGGAAGGCCGCGACCTGTACAGCGGCAAGGTGGATGTCATCGTTGCTGATGGTTTCGTGGGCAACGTCGCGCTGAAGATTTCTGAAGGTGTCGCCAACCTGGTGCGGTATACGTTGAAAGAGACGCTCAAGGCTACGATCACGCGCCAGGTGGGATACTTTCTTTCCCGCAGCGCCTTCGCCGATTTCAAGAAGCGCCTCGACCACACCGAATATGGTGGCGCGCCCCTGCTCGGCGTGAAGGGCGTGTGTTTCATCACGCATGGGTCTTCGAACGCCAATGCCATCAAGAATGCTCTGCGAGTGGCCTCGGAATTCGCCAGCCGCAGAATCAACGACAAGATTGAGCGCGAGTTGGCGGCGTCGAGAGCAACCAGCCCGGTCCTGTCTTCCTCCGTGTAAGCCCTTCGTGGCATTTCATCGTGTGCCTTTAGTGGCCTTCGTGGTTGTTTTGGGTCTTCCTGCAGCTCCCGACGTCAAAAGCAACCACCAAGGACACGACGGTACACGAGGATCGCTCGAAGGAAATCCGAACGTCCAGTTAGAGTGGCAATACCAGTTTCCAATCACCTCAACCCTTCGGGACGGGCAATCCCCGTCCCTACACAATCAACCCCGGCTCTTCGCTTCTCTTCACCGAGTTAGGAGATAATTCCCCTCGGCCCGGATTCCGGGCCGATCCTTCTCCACGCAAGAAGAAGAGAGGCTCGATTGCAAACTGATGGCGCTGTTGCATTTCTTTTTCCCGGCCAGGGCTCGCAAGCCGTAGGCATGGGCAAAGAGCTGGCGGAAGAATATCCGGTTGCAAGGCAGATCTTCGAGGAAGCTGACGCTGCGCTCGGCTACAAGCTTTCGCATCTGTGCTTCGAAGGCCCCGAAGAGCAACTGCGGCTTACGGAGATTACTCAGCCGGCGATTCTCACCGCTTCGGTCGCCGCCTGGCGCGTGCTCGACCAAAGCGGCCTGAAACCCAGTTTCGTGGCCGGCCACAGCCTTGGAGAATACTCAGCGCATGTAGCGGCGGGCACTTTGACTTTCGCCGATGCCGTCCGCACCGTGCGCAATCGCGGCAAGTATATGCAAGAAGCCGTGCCCGTGGGCGTAGGTGCGATGGCGGCGGTACTGGGCATGAGCCTCGGCAATGTTATCTCGGTTTGCCAGGATGCTTCTGAGGGCGAAGTCTGCAGTCCCGCCAACATCAACTCGCCCGAGCAGATTGTGATCTCTGGCAGCAAAGCCGCAGTGGAGCGGGCCGCGAAGCTCGCCAGCGAGCGAGGCGCAAAGCGCGCGGTGATGCTGCCGGTGAGCGCGCCATTTCATTGTTCACTGATGAAACCGGCGCAAGACCGGCTGGCCGGGGACCTGCATTCACTCCAGTTCAGCCAGCCTGCCGTTCCCGTGGCCTGCAACGTGGACGCGGCCCTGATTACCGGCGCCGAACCCAGCCGCGATGCCCTCATCCGTCAGGTAACCGGCTCGGTGAAGTGGGAACAATCCATGCGCCTGCTGATTGCTCAAGGCGTGCGGATGTTCGTAGAAGTTGGGCCCGGCAAGGTGCTATGCGGACTGATGCGGCAGATTGACCGCGGGCCGAAGTGCCAGAGTGTCGGGGATGAAGCATCACTGCAGAAGGTGCTGGAGCAGTTCAAGCAACCGACGGCGTGAGATGGGTGATCCTTTCATCAACTGCCGATCCGGCCATATGCATTGTCATGCTGAGCGAAGGGAAGCACCTATGCATCTTGCCCGCGCTGGCAGAATGCACGGGTCCTTCGCTTCGCTCGGGATGACAACTCTGTGGAGGGCTGCCACCTTAACGACTGAATCAAATAAACAAGGCCGCCTGAAAGGCGGCCTTGTTTTCGTTTCTGTTCATCGAGGCTAGGAAACCGCGGGCGCTCCCGGTCCAGGCTGCTGAGTCGCCCCGGCGGCGGTGGCCGCGGCGGCTTCATTCAAAATGCGGTGGTGGATGGTGAACAACGCGAGCTCCAGACGGTCCGAAACGCCGATTTTGTCATACACGTTACGAAGGTAATTCTTGATCACCTGCTCGGTGGTTCCGAGCTGCGAGGCGATTTCTTTGTTCTTGTAGCCCTGAACGATCAGAGCGACGATGCGCAACTCTTTCGCGGTAAGGCGGTCGCGCACCCGCAGGCCGACCATATCGTTCTCGGTGAGTTCGCTGGGCACGGCGATGTCCTGCACCCAGGTTTCGCCACGCGCCACGCGGCGCACGCAGTCCACCAACGACGCGCTGGTCACGTTGCGATACACCACCCCATGCGCGCCATTTCCCATGTAGCGTTGCGCGCTCTCGCCGGTATCGGCCAGCACCACTACGCGGGTCTTGTTGCGGTTAGCGGCCTGCAGAACACTGTTGAAGTCGTTGTGGAACCCGCCTGCGATGACCAGTACGGCAGCGCGAAATTTATCCAGCGCCATGAACATCTGCTCCGGGGTCTGCGCCTGCGCCACAATGCGCATTTCGTCTTCCACGGCCAACACTTTAGCGATCCCGGCTCGGAAAATGGCCTGATTATCGGCCAATATCAATTTCAGCATCGTCTCAGCACCTCAGCTTACGAGTGGCGAATTACGACTGGCGAACGAAATCGTAGGAATCAATCACACAGGCAACGCCGCGCGAATCCGGTGAGTCGCCACCCGAGCCAGGCTCATCGGTCCGGACCACCCGGCCCTTGCACTGGATGACCACAGGTTCCTTGGCGCCTGTGACTTCGGGGGGTAGAGCAATTTCGAACTCGACCGTAGAACCCACGTCCAGCGCGGCATCGGCTTTGATGTACACGCCGGCGGCGCTCAGGTTGCCGGTCGTGCCGTTGTGCAGTGAGCCTTCTTCAGCTTTATGAAACTTGATGGGTAATTCCAGGGGAAACCGCTTCCCGGTACGTGCGTCGGACACAAGACCTCCTCGACCCTGGCCTCGCTTTGCCTTTAGTCCGGCGTGCAAAAAGCCAGCACCCTTCAGCACATCTCCTGGGGGAGTCACATGTTCTAATGGCCCTTATATCATGGATGATACACCAGTTAAAAGCCGGGTCACTGAGAAGTTAATGGCAATTGGCGTGCTCTTGAGTGCATCTCCTCGCAGGCGGCAACCCAATGGGCGCCCGTAATCCTAACTCCAAGTCCTCCTCGCGACGTAAATTAACACTGGTTTAACAATTGCACCCACCCGACGCGCTAGCATAACTCCCCATGGCACAAGACCCTCTCGTGATCGAAGAACTGGCCGGACCGCAGGACGGACAGCACGTGTTCCGCCTGGTTGGACCCGTGGTACTGACGACCGTGTTCGATTTTCAGTCGAAACTCCGTACCGACACTTCGAAAACCCTGATAATTGACTTTACCAAGGTGCCCTATGTTGACTCAGCCGGCATAGGCGCGCTGGTCGGGGCCTATGTGAACCGTCAGAAGGATGGCCGCAGCCTGTTGCTGGTAGGCGTAAGCGAGCGGATCCGGCATGCCCTGCAGGTGACTCACGTGGAGCAATTCTTCCAGTATTCAGACAGCATGCCAGGGTCAGCCAACGGCACGGACTGAGAAGCGGAAAGCGCGATCTGGGAACGGTCTTCCCCCACAAGAAATCGCCTACGGCTGCCCTCCAGCAGGGAATTCGGCCGTTTCAGAACCCGTATTTCGCGATCACACCCTTTTGCTTCTTGCCGATTACGGCGATGGCGGCATGCTGCGAGGGAAGCTGCAGTGATAGGCGCGTGCCAGTGAGCTTGTCGCGCAGCTCGAGCTTCGAATCGTCAGCGCTGTCAGAGACCATGACGTAGAGGACTGAATCCTGCAGCACCGTGGGATAAATCAGCACGCCCGGTGGGACAGGGGCTTGTGCGTCGAACATCGGAGTGATGCCCACGCGCCCGGCCACGTACGCATACAGTTCGGCTGCTGCCTGCTCTCCTTCGGCCAACTCCACGGGATAGGCGGCCCAAAAAATTCGGCCTTTGCCGTAGGGAGCTTCGGTGATGGTTGATCCGTCCTTGAGGCGTAAAGATTCCAGCAGATTTTGCGCCGTCTGATCGAAAGACAGCGGAATGACGCGACTCCCAATCGTAATGGCGGCGTTGTGATAGGTGAGCGGCTCGGGTCGCGCCCCCAGACCGAGATCTTCGGCCCTTGGTACAAAACGCCAATGCTCGTCGCGGTCCACCGAACCAGTGACCAGCAGATTCCCCCCTGCCAGCACGTACCTGAGCAGCGCGCTCCAGGCGTCGCTGGTCAGCGCCTGGGGGGAAGGTAGGATGGCCAGCTTTGGCGATCCCAGCTTGTCAATCTGATTTTCCGCGATGGCGTAGGCCGGCAGATGGTCGCTATATGCCAGAGCGCGGACCGCATTGCGCTGCGCTTGGAGTTGCAGATCGCCTTGAACAGAAAACTGCGCGGCCTGGGAAGTGACAATCGCAATCGAAGGCAATTCAGGACTGCGCAGTTGCTCGCTGAGCGGTTTTGCGAACGCGGCGAAATCGCGCATGACTGTGGCTTCGGGCTTCTCCGTTTCATCGGTGCGAACCGCGCCAATGGGAGTTTCGTTGCTCTCGGTCATGTAGGAGTTCGTGTTCCACAGCCATTCGATGGCGCCCGAGCCGGCCACGAATGATGTTGCGACTTTTCGCTCCAGCAGCGCTGCTTCATTCTCGGGCGTACGGCGGGCGGTTTCATCCATGTTGAGTTCGCGCTGCAGGCCAGTCTCCTGGATGAGCATCGCCTGGCCGGGCTGCTTGGCGAGCAGCGAATCCCACAGGACGTAATCGTTCTGCCACCAGGAATGGTTGGTGGTAAAGCTCACGAACTGCCCCCAAAACGCGGGGGAAAGACGGTCCTGGATGCCGCCTTCATCCTGCCCGACTGTGACCAACTGCTGCGACCCGGTGGCGCGGACCGCGTCGCGCATGGTCTGCACCCAGTCCATAAAGACCTGCTGGGCGAAAAGAAAATAGTCGTAGACCTTCAGCGAGTTGTGGCCGACGTACATGCCGCGTGGGGCGAATTCAATCTCTTCCGGAAGCGGTAGCGTTCCCTGCACGGCGGCCACGGGAAGGTTCCAGGCCGCGGCCAGCGCCGCACGGTCGGGATAGCGCTTATTCAGCCACTCATTCCATTTGGCCAGCTCAATGGGATCGCCGCTGGGCCGCATGGTCCAAAGATGCTGCGAGATGCTGGGCTCGTTGATGAAATCCCAGGCGAGCCAGGGAACGTCATGAAAGCGCGCGGCCACGGCGGAAATAACTGTACGCTGGCGGCGTACGGCCTCGGGATCGAGATACGGATTCAGGCCTCCCAGAACATCAGGCAGGAAGGCAAAGAAATTGAATTGCACCGGCAGGCCGTTTTTACGGGCAGTCATGAGGTAGGCTTCGAGGGTGCGCAAAGTTTTGTCGTAGGGCTCGCCGTTTTCGTTGAAGAACTTGTCCCAGCCGGTCCACCAGCCGGTCCGAATCATGTTGAGGCTGGCATCGTGAATCTGGGCGAGGTCTTGGTCCCACACGTAGACGTTGGGATATTCCAAGTACAGCCGCTGCACCTCGCTCGACATATAGGTTGTGCCGATGACTGCCAGCGGCTTTCCATCCAATTCGAAGTAGTCTTGATTCACGCTGAGGCGGGGACCGGAGCGCAAGTAGGCTTCATCGCGAAACCAAAATCCGGAGTGGTAAATAGCCCGGACCCGGTCGCCTTCCATCAGCTTCGCTTCCACTATGTAGAGGCCTTTTCCCTCCGGCGCAGGCGGAACCAGCGGCTGCGAAACCGGAATGGCCGCGGACGTTTCCTTGCGGTTCGCGGGTTGCGACTCGGGGAATATCGTGATCTTTAGCGTCAGCGGCGCGTTTGGCTGCACCGCCGCGTGCCAGGTAACTTCGAGCTGCGGAGGTTCGCCCGGCAGATAAAGCGGAAGGACTGGCCGCACCGCAAACTCCTCGCTGCCTTGCAGGGCGCGCTCCACCAGGGCGGGAACGATTTTCGCTGCGGTGGAGTAGAAATCAGGCGTCAACTCGGCGTTGAGAAAAATCCAGCGGCCGCCGTCGAAGCCGTTTCTCAGGTGGTCCACTTCAATGGCTGGCGCGGCCATTTTGCGGCTGTCTTTCACTCCCCAGGCGAATGCGTCCAGGCGCGCATCAATCGAGCCGGCCGCACCGCCGCGGTGATATAAATCAACCGCACTGAGCCGGATTACGGGACTGAAGCCGCGCGTCCAGGAGAAGCGAGGGAGTTGCAGCGGGATTTCATCGTTGGACTGGAACTCGAGCCCATCTGAGCCAGGCGTGATCTGGTATTGGTCAATCATCAATGGCCGGATGAAGCGCACGCTGTACTCGCGCAAGTGCCAGCCTGAGCTGTCATGAAACGCCGACCGGGTGAACGGCCTGCCACCCAGAACCAGCAGGTTTCCGCCGCGCTGCAGGAAGGAAAAAATCTGGGGCCAGGCTTCTTCAGGAAAGGCCGAGCCATAAGGCAGCACCAGGAGTCGCGTGGTGGGCGCGCCGACCCTGGCCGGAAGTTGGTCCGCAGCAACAAAAGCCGCGGAGGGTAAGGCCGCACGCAATTGCGAATCTGCTGGAGAAACCGTATCGGCGCTGGGAAAGCCAGGCTCGCTGAACACAATCACCGGCGATTCTTGCGCATCAAGCGGGGCAGTCCAGACAGCGGTTACGGTGAAACACAGTGCAAGGATTAATGCGCGGGGCATGATAGTCCCTCTGGAGAAACCGCTGGGAGTCTGGAGCACGCTGAGTCGAGTTGTCAAGCGGACCGCAGATTCTGATCGAATCTCAGTCTCGCTAAGGTTGGAGATCCCTCGACGTCACGTGTTTGTGATCAGACAACAACTTATTTCGCGCGCAGCAGCAGAACTGGGGCGCTGATTTTGTGTTGGACGCGAGTAGCGGTGGTGCCGAGGAACACGTCAGCGAGGAAGCGGTGTCCATGAGTGCTCATGGCCACCAGGTCGCATCCCTTCTGTTGCACCCATTTTATGATCTCGTCTGCCGGTTCGCCGTAGGCGAGCTCGGCCTGGGCGGGAATGCCGATGGATTGGAACTCGGCGCGAACCTTCTCCAGATAAGCGGTATCTTCGGCAATCTCGCGGCTGACTGCGTCGGGGCCATAGGTGCGGGCGGCCCAGCCGTCGGCAACATGGAGCAGAACCAGGCGGCTATGGGCCAATTTGGCGAGCTGCTTGACGTGTTCGATGATGGCGCGGTCAGTGGGTGTGCCGTCGAGGGTTACGAGGATGGTTTCGTACATGGGTTTGGTTCCTGTCTGACGGTCTGCCGAAAAACGTGAACGCCTGCTTGAGCATAGTCGAAGGAGGGCGCGCCAACCTCATCCGCCCGCGATTACCTGCCAGGCCGCTTTGACCGAGTCGGGCAGGCCGTAGATGTCCATGGCGGTAATCAGAATAGCGCTGGCCCAGCCTGCAATCAGCAAGAACCAGCCGTTTTTCCAGGCTCCCATTCGCGCGCGTGAGCTGGTGAAATGCAGCAGCGGGAACATGGCGAAGGGCAACTGCAGCGCCAGCACCACCTGGCTCAAGGTCAGCAGGTCAGTGACGCTGCTGTCGCCGCGCAGGCCTATGATCAGCACCGCCGGCAAAATGGCCAGAGAGCGGGTAATCAGCCGCCGAACCCATGGCTTGATGCGCCAGTGCATGAAGCCTTCCATCACCACTTGCCCGGCAAGCGTGCCGGTGATGGTGCTGCTCTGGCCGCTGGCGAGCAGCGCCACGGCGAATAGCGTGCTGGCGATACCTGCACCCAGCAACGGTGCCAGCGTCAGATATGCGACGCGAATCCAATCACTGTCAGCGGCGAAGTGGACCACGTGTCCGCCTGGCACGGTGACGCTTTGCTTGCCGAAGAACACCATGGCCGCCAATACCAGAATCGCCGCGTTCACGAAGAAAGCGATGGTCAGGGCCACGATTGAATCAATCGTGTTGAAGTGCAGGGCGCGGCGAATGGAGGGCTCGTCCTTCTGCAGCTTGCGGCTCTGCACCAGAGCTGAATGCAAATAGAGGTTGTGCGGCATGACCGTGGCGCCGATGATGCCGATGGCAACGTACACCATTCCCATTTGGCCGAGACGCGGAATCACCAGCGCGCGCGCCATTTCCAGAAAGCTGGGCTGGGTCTCGGGAAGAATGAAGATCTCGATGAAGTAGCACACGCCGATAGTGGCAATGAGCAGCAGAACCACGGCTTCAATGGTGCGCATGCCGAAGCGTTGCAGGGCCAGGAGAAGTAAGACGTCCAGTCCGGTGATGATGACGGCCCACAGCAGCGGAATATGGAACAGCAGGTTGAGGGCAACGGCGCTGCCCAGCACTTCCGCCAGATCGCAGGCGCCAATCGCCACTTCACTCATGAGCCAGTTAGGCCAGCGCGTCCAACTGGGATACCAATCGCGGCAGCACTGGGCGAGGTCTTTGCCGGTGACGACTCCCAGGCGGGCGGAAATTACCTGCATGAAGATGGCCATCAGGCTGGCGAGGCCGACTACCCAGAGAAGCCCGTATTTGTACTGGGCGCCACCCTGCAGATCGGTTCCCCAGTTGCCGGGGTCCATGTAACCGACGCTCACCAGAATCGCGGGGCCTACGAAGGCGCGCCACTGTTCCCAAAAGCCCGCCTGTAGGTGCGGCAGTTCGACAGAATTGTGCACCCCTTCGAGAGACATGTGGCCGCCGGAGTGGACTTCGGCGGCCGACGCGCGGGAATGGGCTGGCGCGTTGATATAGGTTGGCCCGTCGGCGTTGTTCATCGTGGCAACTGTTCAGGGCGGCAACAGCGAGTCAACAGGTATACACAATGGAATGTTAACTGTAGTTAATTATATAGAACGGAAGGGCGGGATGGAAACCCAGATTTTTTCGGCGGCGGGACGGCCCAATACCACCGTGCCGGCTGCGGTCTGGATGGTAAGAGTCTTGTCGTAGTTGCGCTCGACCAAAGCGAAGCTGGCCCCGGGCCGGATGCCGCGGGCCTCCAGAAATTCCAGCAGGTGCCGGTCGCGCTCGTAAATGCCACTGACCTGATATTTGCCTCCGGCTTCCGCCTCGGAAAGCAGAACCAGGCCACGCCGCTGCCGGCTCTTGGGGCTTTCCATTTCGCTGAGGTTGCCGTGGGGGCAGGTGCCGCCGCGGCCCAGTTTGGCCAGCAACTTGGCTTCGAAGTCGGGGGAAACGGCATGCTCTAGGCGTTCGGCTTCGTCGTGCACTTTGTACCACTCCATACCGAACATTTCGGAGAGCATGCGCTCGATGAGATGGTGGCGCAGCGTGAGCTTGCGGGCGATTTTGCGTCCCGCGGAAGTAAGGCCCACGTGGCCATCGCCGCGCACTCGCACCAGGCCATCTTTGCGTAGGCGGCGCAAGGCCATGGTGACGGCGGGCGGCGAAACTGACAGGCGGTGAGCGAGCGTGGCCGAAATCACGCTTTCGCCCTCACTTTCAGCTTCGAGGATCGCCTTAAGGTAATCCTCTTTGGAGACGGTGATCATGCAGTGGCATTATACGAGGTTAGGTGAGGCTACCTGACGAGGCCCGATCTGCGGGTTGAGGGGACCGGGTCGCTGAGGTTCCATGGGCTTCTAAATGGGCAATCGGCAATATTTATGCTTTCGTTTGACATCTATTCCTCAACGCCCCTAACCTAATCTCTCTCAAGTTATGAAAGTTCTGGTGATCGGCAGCGGAGGACGGGAGCACGCACTGGCGTGGAAGCTGCGGCAGTCTCCGCGTGTGGATAAAGTGTATTGCGCTCCCGGCAACGGCGGGGCTACTGCGGAGGCCGAGTGCGTGCCGGCGGAGGTGAAGAGCATGGACTCGCTGCTGGCGCTAGCCCACCAGATCGAGCCGGACTTAACGATTGTGGGGCCGGAACTGCCGCTGCAATTGGGCGTAGTGGATGAATTCACGCGGCGCGGGCTGCGGATTTTCGGGCCGACACGGGCGGCGGCGCAGTTGGAGTCCAGCAAGAGTTTCGCCAAGGAGTTTATGCAGCGGCACCGTATTCCGACGGCGCATTATGCAATCTGCAACTCGCTGAATGAGGTGCACGAAGCCCTGCCGCACTTTCACACGCCGCTGGTGGTAAAGGCCGACGGCCTTGCCGCCGGCAAGGGCGTGGTGATATGCAAGACGAAAGAGGAAACCGCAACCACGGCCGCCGATATGTTGAGCGGCAAAATGGTGGGCGACGCTGGGGCGCGGGTGGTTATTGAGGAGTGCCTGCAAGGCGAGGAAATCTCTTTCCTGGTGCTAAGCGACGGCGAGCGCGTTGCCGCGCTGGTGGCGGCGCGTGACCACAAACGCGTGGGTGATGGTGACACCGGCCCGAACACCGGCGGCATGGGCGCGTATTCGGCGGCGGGCATTCTCGACGAAAAGATGAGCCAGTGGCTGGTGCAACACGTCGCGCGGCCGGTGGTGGCGGGGATGAAGGAGGAAGGCGCGGAATATAAGGGCATTCTCTATTGCGGGTTGATGATGACCGCGCGCGGTCCGATGGTGTTGGAGTTCAACTGCCGGTTTGGTGATCCTGAAACGCAGCCGATCTTGATGCGATTGGAGAGTGATTTGGTGGAGGCGCTGGAGGCCTCCATTGAAGGGCGCGTAAGCGAAGGAGATTTCCGCTGGTCGCAGGACGCTGCGGTGTGCATAGTGATGGCTTCGGGAGGATATCCGGGGACATTCGAGGCGGGGAAGAAGATTATTGGATTGGATGAAGCCGGCCAGGTTGCGGGGGTAAAGGTATTTCACGCGGGGACTGCCAAACATGATGGCAGCTACTACACGGCTGGAGGACGGGTGCTGGGGGTAACGGCGCGGGCTGCCGATCTGGGAGTGGCTGTGGAGCGCGCCTATGAGGCCGTGGCCAAGATTGGTTTCGAGGGCGCGCACTACCGGCGGGACATTGCGGCTTCGGCGCTGGCGAAATCCGGGTAAGCCTTCGGGGTTTCTTGTGAAAACCAGTTTTCAGTTGCTGGTTCTCAGTTCTCAGTTGTTGCCAGTTGCGATTCAAGACGCAAACATCTATGAGCGCACCGCAAGTTTCTATCGTGATGGGAAGCGACTCTGACCTCGAGATTATGCGCGAGGCTGGAAAAGCGCTGGATGAATTCGGGATTGCGTACGAGATTGATGTGACTTCGGCGCACCGCTCGCCCGATCGTACGGCTCAATTTGCGCGGGAGGCGGCAGGGCGCGGGATTCGCGTAATCATCGCCGGGGCGGGCGGAGCAGCGCATTTGGCGGGTGTGATCGCGGCCCACACAACTTTGCCGGTGATCGGCGTGCCGATTCCTTCTACTTCTTTGAATGGATTAGATTCTTTGCTGGCGACCGTTCAAATGCCGGCGGGCATTCCCGTGGCTACGGTGGCAATCGGCAAGCCCGGCGCGACTAACGCGGGAGTCCTGGCGGCCCAGATGATTGCCCTGGCTGAACCTGCGATTGCTGAAAAACTGCGGGCGCACAAGCAAAAGCTGGCGCGAGGGGTGGAGGAGAAGTCGAAGAAGTTAAAGGGCCAGTGATTATGAGTCACATAGCGACGAGTGAGCCGCGAACGATCCCTACAGTTTCAGTCCCTTAAAATACTCCCGCAATGGCCCGCCCAAGTCGGGGCGCTTCAGAGCAAATTCTACCGTCGCTTTCAGGAAACCCAGTTTGTCGCCGGCGTCGTAGCGGCGGCCTTCGTAGACATAGGCGTACATTCTCTCGCGCTTGAGGAGGGCGCGTAAGCCGTCGGTGAGTTGCAGTTCGCCGCCGGCGCCGGGTTTAGTCTCGGCCAGAGTTTCGAACACCGCTGGGGTGAGAATGTAGCGGCCAATAATCGCCAGGTTGGAGGGGGCCTTGTCCGCGGGGGGTTTTTCCACCAGATCGAGAACTTCGAACAGCCGCCCGTCCCAGCCTTCAACCGGGACGCCTTTCAGCACGCCGTAGGCGGAGATCCCCGGGCCTTCCACCACCTGGGTAGCCAGCACGGAGCACTGCATTTTCTTGAATACGTCCATCAATTGCTTCAGGCAGGGCACTTGCGCATCAATGACGTCGTCAGCCAGCAGCGCCGCGAACGGCTCGTGGCCGACCAGTTCGCGGGCGGTGAGAATGGCGTGTCCCAGGCCGAGCGCTTCTTTCTGCCGCACGTACGCGATGTGGATCATGTCGGAAATCTGGCGCACAATTCGCAACAGGTCAGTCTTGCCGCGCTCCTCTAGCATCTTTTCCAGTTCGTAGCTGACGTCGAAGTGGTCTTCAATGGCCTGCTTGCCCCGGCCGGTCACCATGACAATTTGGTCGCAGCCGGCCGCCACTGCTTCTTCCACGCCATATTGAATGATGGGCTTGTCCACCAGAGCCAACATTTCTTTTGGTTGAGCTTTGGTGGCGGGCAGGAAGCGCGTGCCCAGACCTGCGGCGGGGAAAACAGCCTTGCGGACTCTCTTTCGCATTCGAAAGCCTTTCGAGCCAGATATCGGCCAATGTCCGGGTTAGATTCTAACCGGACGTGGGATGTTGCGGGAGTTTGAACGCATGCTCAGGGAGCCGAAGGGGCGCAGATGAGCGTTCCCCGCCGCAGCACTCATAGCGTCGGGCTATCGTCTCCCAGCATGGCTTTGCGGATGATCTTCAGGGGAATCGCTCCCTGCTCCATGAATTTGTCGTGGAAATCCTGCAGCGTGAACTTGTCACCGAGTTTCTTGTGATAGTCCTCGCGCAGCTTCACGATCTGCAACTTGCCCAGCGTATAGACGAGATAGGTTGGGTCGGAGGTGCCGCGCTTGGATTCCTCATCGGCCACGGGCGGCGTCTGGTAACCCTCGTCTATAAAGAATTGTCTTGCCCGATCCAGAGTCATCTTCCCGGTGTGCATTTCGATGCCTACGATAAAGCGCGCGTCGCGCAGCAGCGCATCCTGGAGTTGCCCCATGCGCAGCTTGAGGTCGCCGTTGCCATAGCCTTGGTCGAGCATCATCTGCTCGCTGTAGTGCGCCCAGCCTTCGGAATTGGTGCCGCAGTAAAGCAGCTTGCGGGTCTTGGAAGGCGCCGCCTGAACCCACAGAAATTGCGTGTAGTGGCCGGGATAGACCTCGTGCACAGCGGTGCTGATGATCGTGCCGCGATTGAAGCCTTCCATCCACTCTTCGGTGCGCTTCGCGCTCCAGTCGGGCTCGGCGGTCGTGACGTTGAACATGGCTTCGGTAGCGACTTTTTCGTAGGCACCGGGAGTGTCCATGGACGCGGTGGTCAGGGCGCGATCGAATGGTGGCGTTTCCTCCACGATGGGGAGCACGGGCGAAGGAATCGTAATAATCTTCTTCGCGATGATGTAGTCGCGCAGGCCGCCGAGCGTGTCGCGGAAAGTCTGCAGCAACTGATCGGCAGGTGGATGGTCTTTTTCCAGTTGGGCCAACACTTCGCGCGGAGTGTGTTTGGGATCAATTTGCGCGGCTACTTCTTTAAGATGCTGCTGATTGTGATGCAGGTCTGCATAGCCGATTTGCAGCAGGCGGTCGAGAGGAATGTCCACCATTTCTTCGTAGAGCAACTTCTTCCGGTAGTTCTCAGCACCGATGCGAAAGTCGCCCTTGGAGGCCGGCAGCAGGTCTTTTTTCAGGAAGGTCTCGTACTTCTGCAGAGCGTCAATCACCGCGTCGTTAGAGGCTTTGAACTCGGCCAGCAGCTTCTCGTCTTTCACTTCGTGGAAAGCCGCGGGAACATCGTTGTGGAAAAACCCCTCTACTCCCGGCAACTGTTCAAGCGCGACTTCAGTGTAGATGCGCGGCGGATTGCGCAAATTTTCGCGGGCGGTTTCCAGGCCCCGGGGAATCTGCTTCTCGCGCGCAATCACTGAACGCAAGCGCTCTTCCTGCGGCGCGAAATTGCGTTTCATGATGATGAACACCGCGTAGGTGGGGCGGGAGCTGTACATGTCCGGATCTTTTTGCCACATGCGGACGTCCTGCAGTTCGAGCAGGCGGGCATTGGCATCCGATTCAAGCACCTCCAGATCGCCCTGCGATACTTCAGACAGCTGGCTCTTGTCCACTGCGGCGAACTTGGCCAGCAGCTTCTTCAGGCCAGCGGTTTCGGCCTCGCGCGAGGCACGAGAATAATCCTCCAGCTTGGTATCGTACTGGTGAAAGCCGGCCGCTGTGCCCGCCGTGGGATGAAACTGAAATTGGAAGTCGAAGTACTCGTCCACCAGCTCGTTGAAGTCGGAGGATTGGGCTTGGGAAATGGATGTGAGAAGGGTGAAACAGAGAGCTACGAGAAGAGTTCGTTTGCGCATTGGCCTCTTGGGGATTTTGTAATTTGTAATTTAGCGCCATTGAGCGTGCAAGGAATTTCAGATCCCCCGCTTCGCTCGGGATGACGTCACATTCACGGATACATCGTCAGCGATACGGAAACCGCTCGAAATTACCGAATTACCCGATTACAAATTACAAATTCTAAGACGCGGCTGGGGCGGTCGTGGTTAGCACCGATAATTCCTGGAGCAAGTCCTGCAGCAGCGTCAGCACCCCTTCGGTGTGCGCCGCTTTCATGGAAAATCGCAGCGTTCCATCCGGCGTAAATTGGCCGCCGCGCTGGGAAGCAACGAAGCGAGCGAGCTTGCCCGGGTCAATCAGCGCGTTAGGCCGGAACTTGATGCTCACCGATTCGCGCTTGCGGTCAATCGCCGTGGCCCCGACGCGGAGGGCTTCCAGCTTGAGGCGGGCGTACTGGAGCAGGTTGCGCACCGCGGCCGGAGGCTCGCCGTAACGGTCTTGCAGTTCGGCGGCAACATCCTTGAGTTGGGATTCGGTTTCGACCCGGGCAACCGTCTTGTACATCCGCAGGCGCTGATTTTCTTCGGGAATGTATTCCGTGGGGATGCGGATGTTGAGCCCGAGATTGAGCTGGATTTCAGCTTCTTCGGGCGCGGCTTCGCCTTTCAATTCGCGAACGGAACGGTCCAGCATTTGAGTGTAAAGCTCAAAGCCCACAGCCTCGATGTGCCCGCTCTGCTCGCCGCCCAGCAGGTTGCCGGCGCCGCGCAATTCCAAGTCGAGCGCGGCGATTTTGAATCCGGCACCGAGGTCGGAAAATTCTTTGAGCGCCGCCAGGCGGCGCCGGGCAATGGGAGTCAGCTCAATCTCGGAGGGCAGCAAAAGATACGCGTAGGCCCGGCGGTTCGACCGCCCCACTCTTCCGCGCAGCTGATACAGCTCGGAGAGTCCGAAGCGCTCGGCGCGATTGATGAGGATCGTATTGCACAGCGGAATATCGAGGCCATTCTCGATGATGGTCGTCGCCACCAGAATATCGGCTTCGTGATGCATGAACTTCAGCATCACCTTTTCCAGTTCTCCTTCCGACATCTGCCCGTGGCCCACGGCAATGCGCGCGCTGGGCGCCAGTTCCTGCAGCTTGGCGGCGATCTCCCATATGGTATCCACGCGATTGTGAACGAAGTAGACCTGTCCGCCGCGCTCCAATTCCTGCTCAATCGCCGAGCGAATTAGCTTTTCGTCCCAGCTGGCCACCACGGTTTGAATCGCCATGCGGTCTTTGGGCGGGGTCTCGATTACGCTCATGTCTCGCATCCCTATCAGCGACATGTGTAAAGTGCGCGGAATGGGGGTCGCGGACATGGTGAGCACGTCCACTTGCTTGCGCATCTGCTTAATGCGCTCTTTGTGGCGCACGCCGAAGCGTTGCTCCTCGTCCACAATGAGCAGACCGAGATCGGAAAATCTTATGTCTTTGGAAAGCAGGCGGTGAGTGCCGATGAGAATGTCAACTTTGCCCGCTTCCAGCTTCTGCAAAATGACTTTCTGCTCTTTCGGCGAGCGAAAGCGGCTGATCATTTCGATAGTGACGGGAAACGCGGCGAAGCGCTGCTTGAAAGTTTCATAGTGCTGAAACACCAGCACCGTCGTGGGCGCGAGAATGGCGACCTGCTTGTTGTCGCTGATGGCCTTGAAAGCCGCGCGCATGGCGACTTCCGTCTTGCCATAACCCACATCGCCGCAGAGCAGGCGGTCCATGGGCTGGGAGGATTCCATGTCGCGCTTCACGTCCACGATGGCGAGTTCCTGATCTTCGGTCTCGCTGTACTCGAAGGCATCTTCAAATTCGCGGATCCACTCGTTGTCAGGCGCGAACATGTGGCCTTGCGCGGCTTTGCGCTCGGCGTAGAGCTTGAGCAGTTCGTCGGCCATATCTTTCATGGCCTTGCGCACGCGCGCCTTGGTCTTCGACCATGCCGCAGTGCCCAGATGATTGAGCGCCGGCCTGGCGCCCTCCGACGAACGGTATTTCTGCACCAGATCGAGCCGCGTGAGCGGCACGTAAAGGCGCGCAGCTTCCGCGTATTCCAGCAGCATGAATTCGGCGTTGCCGTCGCCCTGATTGATTTCCTTCAAGCCCTGATATTGGCCGATGCCATGCTCCACGTGGACCACGTAATCGCCCACCTGCAGATCGCGAAAGTCGGAAAGAAACGCCGCGGTCTTCGACTTCTGCCGCTGCGGGCGTGTAGCCACAGTTTCCGACTCGTCGAATAAATCGCGCGAGCCAAAAATTGCGAGACCGGCCTCGGGCAGAACCACACCTTCGGGCAGATATGCTTTTACCAGTGTGCTGGTGAGTATTTCTCCGGAGAAGTAGGAAGTCTCATCGGCATAACTTTCGCCGCCACGCGTGCGGCTTCCCAGGCGGAAGGAAACCGCGTACTCGCTAAAAACGTCTGCCAGGCGCTCGAGTTCGCCGCTATTGGGGACAGTGATCAAGACGCGCCGGCCTTCGGCGGTTTGCTTTTTCACTTCCTCGAGCATCGCTGGAACGGAACCGTGAAAACGCGGCGTCGGTTGTGAGAGCAAGTTCACGGTTTCGGCATCGCCGGGGCGGGTGAGTCCAAGATGTTCGAGGTCGGCGCCGGGCAGCGTGGCGAACTTCGCCCACAAATCGTCAGGCGGAAGATACAAATCGGCAGGCCGGACCAGGTTGCCGACTCCGCTGCGCTCGTGCGCTTCCTCAATGCGTGACCAGGTGTGATCGAGTTCGGGCCTGAGCAGGTCCGGCTCATCGAGCAGCACCGCCGCATTCGGCAGCAAATCGAAAATTGTCTGTTCGGCCCCGGCGACTCCCGCGTAAAATTCCCAGCCGGGAAAAACGTTCACGCCGCCGGCGCGCACCGCCTGCTCCACAATTTCTTCTGCGCCGGTGATCCGCTTGCCTGAGAGCCGGGCATGGATCGCGCCGAGAAGTTCCTCATGCACCGGAGTTTCGGTCAGCGGCAGCAGCAACGCTTCATCTACGGGATTCGACGAACGCTGTGTAGCCGGATCGAATTTGCGGATGGATTCAACTTCGTCGCCAAAAAACTCAACTCGCAGCGGACGATCGGCCTCGGGCGGGTATACGTCAAGAATGCCGCCACGCAGCGCATATTCGCCGGGCATCTCCACCACGTCCACCGGGGCGTAGCCGATGGTGTTGAGGTGGGCCAGCAGCGCGTCGGTCTCAAAAGCTTCGCCTCGGCGCACGGCGCGCGCCAGGCCAGAGTAATATTCCGCGGTGCGCAGGCGAAGCGCGCTGGCGGCGATAGGCGCGACCACGATGGAAGCCGTGCCGGTGGCCGTTTTCCACAGAGCGACCGCGCGTTCTTCCTGGATCTCCGGATGAGGCGACAAATTCTGGAACGGTAAAACATCGCGAGTGGGAAGCGAGACCACGGAGTCAGGGTCGCAACCGCCAGCCAGTTCGCAGAACGACTGCAACACCGGGAGAAGCTCTTCGGCGGCGCGATTGTCGGGCACTACCACGATCAATGGGCGCGTTGTTGCTTTTTGCAGCAGGACCAGCAGGAGCGCTTTGGCCGTGGGGATGAGTCCAGAGACACGTATGCGGCCCGTGCCCTCTTTCAGGTGGGAGGCTACACGCGAGAAGGCGGGCAGTTTTTCCGCGTCCGCGAACAAGTCGCGGACGAAGGGAAGGACCATCGTTCCTTGATTCTACCAGTTGCGCCTCAGTGATGAGTTGCAACCTGCCGGATTTCCTTCGGGGCTTTCTTTAGTGAACCTTCGTGCCCATGGTGGTTGCGTTTGAATTGGCCGTGTCGTAGTCCCCGGCAATAAAAGCAACCACTAAGGACACGGAGATTCACTAAGGAAACAGGAAGCGACTCAATTCCCTCAGAACTCCAGATGGAAGCGGACACTGCCCACCAACACCGGGCCGCGGTCGCGGTTGTAGCCGGGATTGTTGATGTGCTGCAGATCGAACGCGGAGAAAATTCCCCGCCAGATGTGGGCGTTGTAATAACTTTCAACGATGTTTTCTCGGCCGTAATTGAGCGCCCCGTCACCGAGCAGAAAACCCAGACCACCAAGTTCGAGGTAATGCTGATGGTCAGCAGAAATTCCATTGGAAACGAACACCCCGCCCACGCGGTCGAGCTTTCTGTGCCAGCGGTCGCCCTCCAGGTCGGCGCCGATCTCGACGCTTTCGTCCACTTCAGTGTAAGCGTAGGACTCATGCTGGCCCTCGTTCCACCCCCAGCGGGCAAAACCGCGCACGTGATGGGCGAATTCCTGTGTAAGGTTGATTCCGAATCCATACTTCACCGTGGTCTGCAAGGAGTGCGCAGTGATGTCGGGCCGCGCAGTCTTTCCTTCCAGAAAGTCTTCCACCGCCTGACGATAAATGCCCATGTTGGCATGGTTGACGAACGAAAGCAGGCGCATGGTGGCATCGTGGCCCGCGATCTTGGGCCGGAGTTCCAGTTCGAAGTTGTCGGCGCGGGCGCGGCGCAGGTTCCATTGCAGGTCAATGCCGTTGGCGACTTTGGGCATGAGCGTTTCACCGAAGCGAAAGCTCCAATTGCGGTCGTCGTATTCGAGGATCGCGCCGATGGTGTAGCCGCGCGTGTCCGCAGCGTAGTCGTAGGCACCGTTGTTGTCTACCGTCCAGTTCATGAACTGAAAGTGGCTGTCGCTGCCGGCGCCGTTCTGGTCAAAAAAGTCGGCCAGGCCGAATTTGCCAACGCGCAACTCGAGGCGCCGCGCCGGAACGCTGGTGGCAAGGGCCAACGGCCCGCGCTCGGCTTCGAGGGTTTCTTTGCTCAGCGGGATGATCTGCCGCAGCATCGCGCGAGCGAGGTAAGGCGCCGGTCCGAGTTCTGGATTGCGAACCACGTCAACATTGGTGAAACCCGCGAGGCCGAAGGCATCGCTGATACCGCCGCCGTCGGCAGTCTCAGCGTCGCCAAAGATCTCGGTTGTGTTCGAAAGCGCCAGCCCGGTATAGATCGTCGAAACGTTGGACGTGGCGTCTTCCGCCGGTGAGCGCAGGCTGTGCGGCCCGCTATAGGCGGCATCGAAGGATGGATGCCACTGAAATATGACGTTGCTCTGCCCGGAGACCCAGTAGCGGGAGGTTTGGGAGTGAGGGAACCAGGTGGAGGAAGGATCGTCCTGGGAGTCGGCAGGCGCATCCTGAGCGCGAACAAGAACAGCGCCCGAGGCACAAAACCAGATTCCAAGTGCAATCCAAAGAAAAGAGTCGCGCACCGGCCGCCGAACCTGGGGTTTGATAGGCATTGTTGTCCGAGGCTTGGGTTTCCGGCTGAACGCACCAAGCAATTTTGATGATTTCGCAGGATACACGGCAGAATCAACCGCCCGCTTCGGCGAAGATTAATATCTCGTGAATTTGCACTGCGACTGCTACTTTCCCGCTATGCGATACAATGCCCGCCACGATGAGAAAAACATTGGTTGCGAGCCCGGCCTTCTTTTTTCTGCTGGCAGCGCTTCTGGCTGCGCAAACCGCGCCTGAAGTCGAAATCACCGCGGAACCTTCGCACCATCTTCTGCTGCAGAACCGCGACGTGCGAGTGTTCTCTCTGGAGCTTGCACCCCAGGCTAGTACCCGAACCCATCGCCACCGCCACGATCATGTGTTCATCGCTCTGGGGGTCGCGGAAGTTTCCAACTTGGTGTCCGGCCGCCCACCGGAGCGGCAGAAATTGCAGGACGGCGCGGCAACGTTTGTGAGCGGCGGCTTTGCTCATCAGCTGCGCAATCTGGGGAGCACGCCTTTTCGCGGCGTAAGCATAGAACTGCTACAGGCCCAAAAGTCGCCGCCTGCCAAATGGGAAGAGGAGCGCGGCCTGGAGATTCTCGAAGGCGGCACGCAGGATATTCTGTTCGTGAAAGACGGAGTGCGCGTCTCTGAAATTGATCTGCAGCCGGGCGGAACGCTTCCCGCGAACAAGAGCGCCCCCCGGCGTCTGCTGGTGGCGGTGAGCGATGTGGACCTGCTGAGCCATAGTGGCGGCAAAACCTCGATGGCGAGGCATCTCCGGGCGGGAGAAGTTGCGTGGATGATGGGCGGCGCAGTTCCCGCTCTGATGAATGCCGGCAAAGGCCAGGCGAAGTTTATTGTTCTGGAGTTCCACTGATAGCTTGCGCCACGGCATTAGCTCCCGCGTCACTCTACGACAATCGCTTCGTCATCGAACTGCTTCTCGTTTTCATCCATTCCTGAGAGCAGGAACGAATTAGTCACCGCCGCTATGCCCTTCTCCACGCTAGTGATCACATAAGAGCAGCCATACCAATGCGCCTCGGCAAAGTCGGTGGCCGACCAGTGCGCGGGGTGATCGGGATGCGAATGGTAAAAGCCGACGATATCTCGGCTGCGCTCGCGGCCTTCGCGCTGGATCCGAATCAGCTCCCGCGGATCAATGTGGTAGCGGTTGTGGGCCGAGTCGGTGCGGGTATTGCCGGCGCGGGCAATGGAAGTGACTGTGCGGACATCGCCATCCACATGACCTAACAGCACGCCGCAGCATTCGTAGGGATAAGTCTCTTCGCCATGGCGGCGGACTGCGTCGTACTCTTTGCGGCCGATTCTCAGCATGGAAAATCAATTCACCAGAGAGGCACAGAGAAAAGCAAACTCTGATAAAGATTTCGCCCGAGGCCGGCACTCTTGAAAAATTTCTGGATTGCGTTTTTCTCTATGCCTCGGCGTCTCTGTGGTAAACCCACTATTAGTGAAAATTCACTCTTCCTCCCAGAATCTCTCGCTCAAGTACTTATCGCCGGAATCGGGAAGTATGGTTACAAACACAGCTTGCTCGCCTTTCTTGAGTCGGCGCGCCACCTGCAGGCAGCCAGCGACCGCCGCTCCTGATGAAATGCCCAGCAGCAGGCCCTCCTCGCGCGCCAAGCGCCTGGAGACGGCATAAGCATCTTCGGTGGAGATGCCAATATCTTCGTCGGCAAGCGTGGCGTCGTAGATTTGAGGCACGATTGCAGTGGCGATGTGCTTTGCGCCTTCAATCCCATGGAAGGGCGAGTCTGGCTGCAGCGAAATGCAGCGAATGCGCGGATTCAATTCTTTCAAGCGCCGCGTGGTGCCCACGAAGGTTCCAGTCGTTCCCAGCATGGCCACGAAGTGAGTGACGCGGCCGGCGGTCTGTTGCCAGATTTCGTTGGCTGTGCCATGGTAGTGAGCTTGCCAGTTGGCTGGGTTGGAATACTGGTCGGCGTAAAAGTAGCGGTCGGGGTGTTCGGCATAGAGCTTGCGCACTTCGCGAATTGCGCCGTCTGAGCCCTCGCCCGGGTCGGTATAGATAATGTTGGCGCCGTAGGCGCGCAGAATGCGCTTGCGCTCCAGGGAAACATTCTCCGGCATGCACAGCGTAACCGGAAAGCCTTCTGCCGCGCCGATCATGGCGTATGCAATGCCGGTGTTGCCGCTGGTGGAGTCGAGCAGAGTGATTCCGGGACGCAGCTTTCCACCGGCGCGCGCCTCAGCGACGATGCGCGCTGCGGCGCGGTCTTTCACTGATCCGCCGGGGTTGTACCACTCGGCTTTAGCGAGGACTTCCACACCGGGGAGATCGTCGGCTACGCGCTCGAGCCGCAGCATCGGGGTGTTGCCGATGAGTTGCAGGCTCCGCACGCCCAGCACCGCGGGCTGATATCCAAGGCTGCGTAGGTGGGGCCCATCAGCCGCATCTTGCGGAGACGACTGCACTTCCGCGAGTTTTGGCGAAACGGGACGCATGCTTTTGCTGGAACACCCGGTACTATCGTAACTGAGAAGGAAAACAAAACCGCGCGTTTGCGACTGGTACTTAGATTATAAAAGAGCCTTGCTGGTTCCAGGGAAGATGACGAACGTCCTGTGACAAGCGGCCTTTTCGCAGAATATGCATCTAACCGGTACGTAGGCGGAGTCAAAGAGAGCAGGAACACGAATGGCAACCAAGGTGGAAGAACGGACCTACGACGATGCAGTCAACTGGCTGCGCGACCACGGTTTTGATCTGACCGAAGCACCAGGCACTCCCGGACGCGTCTTCCTGCGCAAGTACAACTGTTCCGCCGCCATCCAGAAAAACGGAGAAGAAGGTGTAAAGATTTTTGCCTATCCCGGCTACCTGATCGGAAGCGAAATTTCCAAGCTGGTGAACAAGGGCTACCAACAATTTTTGAAGACTGCGAAAACGGAAGTTCCGGCCACCGCTGATCACCTGAAGGCGCTGCACCAATTTTCTGAAGAACTTAAAGAAGCTCTTGGCCTGCCCAGCCTGTACAACGAATCGCTGGGCACGGTGAGCGAGGCCTATCACTACGATCGCGTTGCCGATCGCGACAAGCCCGAACCGCAACGTCCGAAGCGGCCCTGGGAAGTGGCCGGTACCAAGGCCAAAGTAGCCAAGAAGAGCCGGGCGTAATTAGGACTCTTTGCCACACTTTCGCGGATCCGACCTTTCTGTGCGCTGATTCCTGTCTGCTAATTCTCTTCCTTTGATCGTCTGAGAAGATCATGATTCACGCCTGATCCTGGCCCCCGGCGTCTGTTGCGAGGCAGGCCGTTCTGGCAAGCCGTCTTCGATTTATAATCAGGTGATATGGCGACATTGTCAGACCCGTCGGTCGCGGCCCGCGCCAAATATGAGCCGGTGATCGGGCTGGAAGTGCACGTCCAGCTCCTGACCGTGAGCAAGATTTTCTGCTCATGCTCTACCCGTTTTGGTGATCCTCCGAATACCAACGTCTGCCCGGTATGCCTGGGCTTGCCGGGCGCGCTCCCTGTGCTGAACAAGCGCGCCGTTGAGTTCGCCACGCTCGCGGCCATGGCGCTGAACTGCCGCATCAATGAGACTTCCATTTTCGCCCGTAAGAATTATTTCTATCCCGACCTGCCCAAGGGCTACCAGATTTCGCAGTACGACAAGCCGCTCGCCGAGCATGGCGCAATCGAGATCAAGACCGCGAACGGCACCAAGAAGATCGGCATCACCCGCGTACACCTCGAGGAAGACGCGGGCAAAAGCCTGCACGAGGGCTTTCCCGACGCAGCCGAGAAAACCGCGATTGACCTTAACCGCAGCGGCGTGCCGCTGATCGAAATTGTCAGCGAGCCCGACATCTCCACGCCCGACGAAGCCTATGAATACCTCACACGCCTGAAGGAGATCATTCTGTACACCGGCGTGAGCGACTGCAACATGGAAGAGGGCTCGCTGCGCTGCGATGCCAACGTGAGTGTGCGGCCGCGCGGGCAGAAAGAATTCGGCACGAAGACGGAGGTCAAGAATGTGAATTCCTTCCGCTTTATCCGCGAAGCATTGATCTACGAGATCGAGCGGCAGGTTGACGTGATCGAATCGGGCGCTAAGATCACGCAGGAAACCCGCCTCTACAATTCGAACGAGGGCAAAACCTACGGTATGCGCTCGAAAGAGCAGGCGCATGACTACCGTTATTTTCCTGAGCCTGACTTGCTTCCCCTGGTGGTGGATGAAAAATGGCAGGCGGAAATCCGCAAAATGCTGTCCGAACTGCCCGAAGCCCGCCGCAAACGCCTGATGAGCGATTACGGCATTACCGAGCAGGACGCGCACACGCTCACCCTGACCAAATCACTCGCCGACCAGTTCGAAGAAGCCGCGAAAGCCGCAAAGAACCCGAAGCGCGTGGCGAATTTAGTGCAGAGCGAACTGATGGGCCGACTGAAAGCGAAGGGCATCGAGATCGAGCACTCGCCGGTCTCAATGAAAGGTGTGGCGGAATCGGCCGATCTGGTGGAAAACGGTGCAATCTCGGGCAAGATGCTCAAAGATCTCTACGATCGCTGCTTCGAGCGCGGGAAGGATTTCCCTGCCGCATACGAAGAAGAAGGCAGGCCCAGACAGTCGAGCGACACTTCGGCGCTGGAGAAAATTGCCGACGAAATCATCGCCGCCAATCCCAAGCAAGTCGAGCAATACCGCGCCGGCAAGAAGACTGTGATCGGCTTCTTTGTCGGCCAGGTGATGAAAGCGTCGAAAGGCCAAGCGAATCCACAGCTGGTGAACGAAGTGCTGGCGAAGAAACTGGACGCCTAGCGGGTCTCAACTTCCACCAGAACGCCCTACGGCAAGCCTTCTAGGCCCTCGCGGACCGGCGTCTGTGACCATCGTGATACATGGGCCCGCCCCGAAGTCATTGTTACCAAGGTTGATTGCCCGGCCTCGGAGGGCCGCATATAATTCGAGCACTTTAATCCGAGTGCTTGATTTCCAGCACTTTAGCCCGCCCCGAGGACGCTCTTGATGACCAAGGCCACCGGCGCCAAGCGCAACCGGCATATCCAGGAGCTGGACATCTTCCATGGTGTGGCCAAGGCCCTTACCTCCTCGCTGGATCTCGACTCCATCCTGCAGACCATCATGGAGAAAATGGCCGAGTACTTCCGCCCGGAGAACTGGTCGCTGCTCATGGTGGACGAGGAAAAGGGCGAACTTTACTTCGCCATCGCCGTGGGGACGGCCTCGGAATCCCTTAAGAATGTGCGGCTTAAGATAGGTGAAGGCATTGCCGGCTGGGTCGCCCGCCACGGTGAGCGGCTGATTGTCCCCGATGTCATGAACGATCCGCGCTTTGCCAGGCGCATTGACGAAATGACGCGCTGGGAAACCCGCTCCATTATCTGCATTCCCCTGCGGTCGAAGCACAGGGTGCTGGGAGTGATTCAGCTGGTCAATGTGGATATGGAGGGCTTCGGCGACGAGGAACTTTTCTTCCTGCAGGCGCTTTGCGATTACGCCGCCATCGCCATTGAAAACGCACGCTCGGTGGAGAAGATCCAGGAACTCACTATCACCGACGATTGCACCGGCCTGTACAACGCCCGCCATCTTTACAAAACACTTGAGGCCGAGGTTTACCGCTCGTCGCGTTTCAACTACGAATTCAGCGTGCTGTTTATTGACCTCGACCACTTCAAGCAGGTAAACGACACCCACGGCCACTTGATCGGCAGCAAGCTGCTGGCCGAGATTGGCTACCTCATCAAGGCCCAGCTGCGTTTGATTGATTTTGCCTTCCGTTACGGCGGCGACGAATTCGTCGTACTCCTGCCCCAAACCGGCAAAGACGCCGCCTTAGTGGTGGCCCGCCGCCTGCGCGACAGCTTGCGCACCAGCCTGTTCTGCAAAGAAGAAGGCTACAACCTGAACGTGCGCGCCTCGATGGGCATGGCGACGTATCCACACGATGCCAAAACCCCGCACGACATAATCCGCCAGGCCGACGAGATGATGTATCTGGTGAAGAACACTACCAGGGACAATATTGGGATTGCACAACGGGGAGTGATGAAGTAACAGGGCTTCTGGCTACTGGCCTCTGGCTTCTCGTGCGTCAGCTCCAAGACCCGCCAAGAGATCTCAATGAAGCAGTTCGGACATTGCGCTTGTGCGGTAGCTAGTATCGTGGAACAATCAGAACGTAATTCAAATTCCAAACCACGGCCGGCGGTCCGAATACCGCTTTTGGAGGCCATGCATGAGAACAAATATCCTCTAGTTAGCGATCCACGCGATCCTCGGTTTCTACTCCTCCGCTCTCTCCAAACTCCCCAAGGCCGATCTCGGACGGGTCAGTATCTTATCGAAGGGATTCGGCATGTTGCTCAGGCAGTTGAGCATTATGCGCCCATCGACTTCGTTTTCCTTGATCCTTCGCGCCTGTCGAACCGGTTCGGTCAGAAGCTCGTAGAAAGGTTGCGCCGATCCGGTATTCCAGGCGTGCGACTTTCGCCACAGCTCTACCGCCAACTCACACTTGCAGCAGAGCCGCAAGGGGTTGGCGCTGTTGTACACCAGCGGTGGACGCGGTTGGCCGATGTGCGAGTTGCGCGCGATTCATTCTGGCTGGGAATCGAGTCAGTTGACTCCCCTGGAAACTTAGGCACCATCATGCGCACTGCCGAGGCAACTGGTGTCGCCGGCATCCTTATAGTTGGTGGCGATGCTGACCCTTGGGACCCAGCCGCGGTTCGAGCGAGTATGGGGTCACTGTTTTCGCAGAAACTCGTGCCATGTTCGGTGCGGGAGTTTGCCGATTGGGCTCGGCGCGACCGAGTAACCGTGATAGGTTCGTCGCCCAAAGGCCTGCTGGATTACCGAGCCTTGCCTCGTCGATGGCCCGTTGCGCTCCTCGTGGGAAACGAGCGGCGTGGCTTATCCGGGCATCTTGGCGCGGTTTGCGATTTCACAGTGCGAATCCCGATGCAGGGTGATTGCGACTCGATTAACGTGGCAGTTGCGACTGGAGTGCTTCTGTTCGAGATTTTGAAGCAGCGGAAAGAAGCGCAGCAAAGAGCGGGGAACGAACTTGCGCGTCCCGATCAAAGTCCGAGGCCCGCCGTCGCTAGGTAGTTCGGAAAATCCTCCGCGCAACCTGCGCACCCAAGCCGCCGATCCTGCCTTCAACTCCGGATGGTCCCTGTCCTTCCAAGCGGGCTCGTGGTTCGCTAGAAAGCGCAGCAGTTTCTGCCGGCGGACTTCGCTGCGCGCCGTCTCCACAAGAAACGCACTGCGGCCACGTGAGCCCACGAGCGCATCTATTTCCTGAAGGAGATCGTCGGGCAATAGCACGTGGGCGCGGCGTGTGGACATAGCGTGTGCTTTATCAGTGTGCTCTAGGATGGTGCATTAGGTCAATATTTTACGTTCGGCATCTAAGACAAGTCTTCCGAGGATACACGAAGGAAAAGGGCCTTAACCATTCCTGCACGGACCAAATTTATTCGGCGGGAGCTGTAGCGGGGCTCACGTGCATCTTCGGATGGACGGCTGGGGGCGTTGCCTTCTTTTCTTTCTCCAGCCATTTGCGAATCTGCGGCAACACGGCGCGGGCGGCCACTTCCCCGGAGTGAATCAGTTTTGCGGTGTGTTCGAAGTCGTCGTACTTGCAGCCGTTCACGTCGGGATCAATCGTAAGATCGGCGGCGCGGCGCCATTCGCGGCTGCTCTTTTCCAGCGCGATGTTGAAGCACTGGCCGATCACGTCAAACAGATGGCGGGGGCCGTCGCCGTTGGTCCAGGTGCCTTTCAGGTGCACGGCCAGCACGTGCCCGGCGCCCATTTTGCGCAGTGGAATTGTGGGGACGGCGTAGGACAACATGCCATCCACCAGCCAATGGCCATCAATCCTCACCGGCAAAAACATTCCAGGATAGGCACAGCTTGCCCGCACCGGGTCCACAAGCGGCCCGGAGCGGAACACCGCCGCCGCGCCGGTGGAAAAATCCGTCGCAACTACGGCCAGCGGAAGGCGCAATTCTTCAAACGTCTTAACTTTCAGTGTGCGCTCCAGAAAGCCGATCATGCGCTGGTTGCTGGCAAAGCCGTAACGCGAAAGTGTCCAGCGCGCGAAGTGTTTGAAGCGCACCTGGCGGGCGACTTCTTCCAGTTCGGCGGGGCTGAGCCCGCTGCAGTAAGCGGCGCCGATCAGCGCGCCCACGCTGGTTCCGGCGACATATGCGATGGGAATCTTTTCTTCTTCGAGAACTTTAAGAACGCCGATGTGCGCGATGCCGCGTGCAAATCCGCCACCGAGCGCAAGGCCGATGCCCTCCGAGGCGGCAGGCTTCGACGCATGCGACAACCCGCGCCCGAAGGCCTGCACCGAACGAATGAATCTGTCCAGACGTCTCACGGCCCCACATCCTTCCGGCAACACCAGCTTCCCACTATCTCTATGCAAGTTAGATGCCAGCGACAGTTCTGCGGGTAGGCTGTGCAAAGGAGTCCGTGAGGATTAGAACCAATGCCCCGCGGTCCAGCCTCAGCCGTGACTAACTCCCGTGATCCTGCTAACTTGGGGCTATGTTGCGTGAGATTTCGGCGGGAGGAGTAGTGGTGCGGCCAACCGCCGCGGGCTGGGAAATGGCAGCCATTGAGCCCCGCCGCGACCCCGAACCTGCCAAATCCGGCAAAACATCGCAAAAAATGTTACTTGCTTTGCCCAAGGGACTGGTGGATCCCGGCGAAAAGCCCGGTCAGACGGCCATTCGCGAGGTCCAGGAAGAGACCGGTATCGTGGCCGTACCGGTCGCCAAGCTGGCTGACATCAAGTATGTTTACGTGCGTTCCTGGGGAGATGGGCAGAAGGTTTTCAAGATTGTGAGCTTCTACTTGCTGCGATACGAGTCGGGCACGATAGACGATATCTCCGCCGAAATGCGCATCGAAGTGAAACGCGCGCTATGGGTGCCGCTGGATGAGGCGGCGCGCAAGCTGGCTTATCGCGGCGAGCGCGAGGTGGTGGGAAAAGCGCGGGAGTATCTGACGCGAGGCTGAGAGGGATTCTGCATCCTCAATGAGTGATGTCGCCTTGTTAGGAACGTCTTGACCGAGATTCCAGCTATTTATTTCGTGTTGTTGATGGGCATGGTCCCTGTTGGAACAGGTAAAGAACGTGGTGCGACATCGCGCAGAATCGATGAGTGAAATCGCTGTTCACGCCAATCATATCGGACATGATTGCCTCGGCGAATCAGAATAGCCGCTGTGACACTACTCAAGTTCCTTCCAGCGCTTGCCGTGCTGACGCTGATCGTTGGTGTGATCAGACTCAGCTTAATGTTTCGCGCACGAGCCATGCGCGCTCTCGCTGCCAAATGGAGTTTGCGTTACATCGGTCCCCCCGCCTTCAGATGGTTGGGGTTCCCCCTGTGCCCAAGATCAGGCCCCCTGTTCCCGTTCCGTTTTCGCTAGCCTGGCGGCCGGCAAACAAAATTAGACAGGTCTGGAATGTAATCGAGGGACGGCAAGAGGGAGTATCGGTTCTTATTTTCGACAGTTTAACGGGATAGGAAAAAGCGGCGTGTACCGCACTTTTTTCGCGTGCAAGCCCGAACGGAGTCCCTTCGGAACAGACACCTCGCCAGATCGCGTAGTTCAGTCGCGTGGATGGACAATCCTTTATCGAGTTCCTCCGTTCCTTGAGGCTCCGTGGGCAAAATGGACAATGGGAATAAAGCGCCTTGAGGACCATCTGAATAAGTTGCGGGTTGGCTCTGGTGTGCGAGGCTAGTTGTTAAGAACTCTCGATTACTCTCAACAAGTCAACAACCCACTGCAACATTGAAGCACCAATCACCGAGCGGTGATTTCGTGCACACCCTGAAACCTTCCACGTGAGCCAAATCACATACGACTGTGATCCTAGCCACTGTCCTTCCAGCCCCTACTTTCGTATTGTGTATTCAACACAACTTAAAGGGCGCGTGTCACTGCCATCCTCACCCACATCTGATCGGCACGCGCCCGTTGTTATTTTGGCCGCTTTTATGTTTCTACCGCATAATGGACGCGGTGAAATCCCCGGCCTGTGTCCTCCCGGTTCCCAGACCATCCCTCACCCTCTTCGTTTTGGTGGGTGTGCTCTCTGCTGTGCTGCTGATGATCGTGCCGGCCTGGGCCCGTGCTTCACATGCAAAACCAGCCTCGGCCCCGGGTCGCGAATACCGCACCGCGCTAGCCGCCGCCGACCGCTTTCTTCACGCCTGGCAAGCTCAGGACCAGGAAACCGGACTGCTCATGCTCTCTGATTCCGCAAAACGCCGCGCTTCAGAAGATGCGCTGGCGGAGTTTTTCGCTGCCGGCCCATCCGCGGCCTATGAAATCGGGCGGGGAAAACTGCTGAGAGGCGGCCGCTATTCGTTCCCCGTGGTGTTGTACTTCACCGCCAACGAACACAATAGGCGCCCGCGTGCTTCGGTGATTGTAATCACGAACAGTGGAAAAGATGACTGGGTGGTGGATAGACTTCCATAGCTGGATACAGTGAACAGTCATCCTGAGCGTAGCGAAGGACCCCGGCGCCGCAGGCCGGCTTCTCGAGGCCCCAAGGCATTCGTACTGAGATCCATGAAGGCGCCATGCGAATGCTCCAAACCACATCGCCGGCCGCTGCTGCACCGCAGCCTTTCGCTATGCTGGATGACGGTCAAAACTTAAGATGTACTAACTGAAGGTGTAAATAAAGGCATGCTTATGGATCGAATTCGTAAAGTTGCCATCCTCGGCGCCGGAACCATGGGCGCTCGCATCGCCGCGCATTTTGCCAATGCCGGCGTTCCCAGTCTTCTGTTTGATATTGTGCCGCAAAGTGAACACGCCGCGGGCAAGCCCGCCGCCGGACGCAATCAGATCGCAGCGGCGGGGCTTGAGGCCGCCAGGAAATCCAAGCCCGCGGCCTTTCTGGAGGCCTCCCTGGCAACTCTGGTCACGGTAGGAAATTTCGAGGACGATCTCGCCCGCCTCGCCGAAGTGGATTGGATCATCGAAGCCGTGGTCGAGAATCTGGAAATCAAGCGGTCGCTGCTGCGCAAGGTGGAAGCGGTGCGTAAGCCGGGGACCGTCGTCACTACCAACACCAGCGGCTTGCCGGTGAGCAAGATCGCCGAAGGTTTCTCCGACGATTTCCGCCGCAGCTGGTTTGGCACCCACTTCTTCAATCCTCCGCGTTATATGCGTTTGCTGGAAATTATCCCCACGCCTGAAAGCGACCGCGCCGCTATCGATCACATCTCGCACTTCTGCGATGTAGCTTTGGGTAAAGGCGTTGTCCTGGCCAAAGACACGCCCAACTTCATCGCCAACCGCATCGGCACGTTTTCCGTGCTCAACGTCATGCGGCTTATGCAGGAAATGGATCTGACCGTCGAAGACGTTGACGCACTCACCGGTTCCGCCCTCGGCTGGCCGCGCTCGGCGACCTTCCGCACGATTGACATGGTGGGACTAGACATCCTGGGCCATGTAGTAGCCAACATGGCCGGCAAAGATGGCGCTTCTCTCGACGAGCGCAGCGACCTGCAGATTCCGGCCTTCTACCGGCAGATGATCGAACGCCAATGGCTGGGCGACAAGACTCATGGCGGCTTCTACAAGAAAATCAAAGGTCACGACGGCAAAGAAGACGAGCGCTTGGCCCTCGACTGGAAGACTCTGGAATACCACCCGCGCCACAAGCCCAAATTAGCCGCGCTCGATATGGCCAAGAACATCGAAGACCTGGGCGCGCGCTTACGAATGCTTCTCGGTCTGGAGGGCCAGCCGCAAAAAAACGACAAGGCCGGCGCATTTTTGTGGTCGGCGCTCTCCGAGCTGTGGACTTACTCGGCCAACCGCGTGCCGGAAATCTCCGACACCGTTGTAGAAATAGACCGCGCCATGCAACTGGGCTTCAACTGGGAGCTCGGCCCGTTTGAACTGTGGGACGCCGCCGGCGTCGAGGCCACGGTCGAGCGCATGAAAAAAGAAGGCCGGCCGGTCGCAGCCAACGTGGAGAGGCTGCTCTGTTCAGGCAAGAAATCCTGGTACGCCGAAGACCCCAAGACTTCCTCTGGGCGAGCGTTCTGGTCGCTGGCCACCACCCACTACGAAGCGGTGCAGGTGCCGCCGGGCGTGTGGTCCGTGAGTGTAGCCAAGAAATCCAACAAAGTGGTGAAGAAGAACTCCGGCGCTTCGCTTGTTGATCTGGGCGATGGCGTGGGCTGCATCGAGTTCCACTCCAAGATGAACGCCCTGGGAGCGGACATTATTTCGCTGGTTACTCAGACCCTGAAGCCGCATGGCCCGGGCGATCACTTCGACGCTTTTGTCATTACCAACGACGCCCACAATTTTTCCGTAGGCGCGAACCTTATGCTGCTGCTCATGTCAGTGCAGGAAGAAGAGTGGGAGGAGGTAGACCTTGCTATCCGCCAGTTCCAGGGCATGACGCAGGCAATCAAGTTCTCGCCCAAGCCGGTGGTGATCGCACCCTTCGGCATGACGCTCGGCGGGGGATGCGAAATGTCGTTGCACGCCGCCGCCCGCCTGCCGCACTGCGAGTTGTATATGGGCCTGGTGGAGGTCGGCGTGGGCCTGCTGCCCGGCGGCGGAGGCTGCAAGGAAATGCTGCTGCGCGCAGTGGACAACGCCGCCGCGCTCCGCAAAACGCTAGGCGCGCCCCAGGCCGGATTCACCGAGTCGGTGGAATTAATGGAAACGATGAAGAAGGCCTTCGAGGCCATCGCCACTGCCAAGGTCTCGACTTCGGCTGCCGAAGCGCGCACTCTCGGCTTTCTCTCTGACCGCGACGGCATCACCATGAACCGCGAGCGCGTGCTCTCGAACGCAAAGGCGCGGGCTGAGATGCTGTTCCGCGCAGGATATGAGCCGCCCGTGCCGCGCAAGGACATTCCAGCGCCCGGCGAAAATATCCTGGCGGCGCTGAAGATGGGCGTGCACATCATGCGCCAGGGCGAGTACATCACCGAGTATGAAGTGAAGCTCGCCACCAAGATCGCCGAGGTTTTGTGCGGCGGCAACGTGACACCCGGGACACCGATCAGCGAGCAGTACGTGCTCGATCTGGAGCGCGAGGCGTTCAAGTCGCTATGCGGCGAGCGCAAGACCCTGGAGCGAATTCAGCACACGCTAAAGACGGGGAAGACGCTGAGGAATTGAGATGATGCCTGGAAAGCATCTAAAACGGTGATTCAAAATGGAGCTGAGGATAGCTGTGGATAAAAACCTCAGGGCGCACAAAATGCATCATAGACAGGCCACCCTTGCGCTGGTAATAATTGTCATGCTCTGGGATTCGCAAGGACCTCCAGCTCAACCGACACTGCGAGGATAATTCTGTGCCGAAACAATCTTCTGCCGCCGTGTCTTCCTGGGGATTCTCAGGTTACATTACTGTGCTTCCCAAGGAGAATAAGCCCACCATTGTAAAGGCCAAAGAGAAACAAAAACCTGTAGAGAAAGCGAAGACGGAAAATAAAGCGAGCTAATCGGGCTTCGTTCTGGAGAACATCCGCTCGAAGCTGGCCGAACGTACACCTTCGAATTGTTCTAGTTCCACATGACCTAGCTCCAAGCGTTTGGCGCCGTACACGTCGGGATATGGTTCGGTAAAAATAACCTTCCGAACACCGCTCTGAACTATTTTTTCAGCGCACTGAGCGCACGGGAAGGTTGTTGTGTATAGTGTGCTGCCCCGTGCCCGTTCCCCCGCCGCCAGAATTGCCCGGACCTCGGCGTGTACTGCCGTGCACCAAGTCATTGCTCGGTCGGGGAAAAAGAAACTTTCTAGGTTTGTCTTTCTCTTACGGGAAGAGCAGGCTGAGCATCGCCACGGTGGACCGGGCTTGTATTTTAGCTCTGAGCCGCAGACAGGACATTTTGCCCCTTGCTCCGAAAGACGTTTGAAGTGTTCGTTTCTGACAATGTCCCGAAAACATTGCCGCTGATAAAGAGGCTCCTCGATGCACGGGTTTGTCCCCAAGGGATTCTCATTGTAGCCAGCGCTTACGACCTGCCCCATTGAACTGGCGACTACTGCGCCGACGTGTCTCTTAACACATTTAGAACTATGTGAGGAGGAGAACGCAATGTTCATCAAAATTTCGTCTTGAGTGGCACCCCTAGGCTTTTTACCCGTAGCTAGGTCAACAAATTCCAATAATTTTCTCTTATATTCAGTCGTCGAAACTGGAACAGAATTGTCGCGATAAGAATATCCGCTCTGTCCACGCAAAGCTCCACTTGTTGGCCGTATTCCGTTTCCTCATTTTTGTCTCGCTGGTCATCAGCAATGAAATCTGACTGGCTTAGGCCTTTATCAGTATAGGCAGACGAAATCCGATCCCAGCGAGCGTCAAAGGACGCTAAGACGGCAATAAGAGTAAATCGATAGCCATAAAGGTCTCGAAGGTGAGCGATCTCTCCCACATTTCTTATCCCGTCTACGACAACAAACTGGGGTATAGCGTTTTTGTTCGACTTCTTCAGGCCTTCAATCGCTTTTTGAACCAGGGTTCCGCCATGATTGTCGCGCCTGAGTTCATCCCCCAAACGCTGCAATTCAGAACGTGACGGCTGGCGTTTGTGGGTGTCTTTCCAGGCAGTCCGTAAGACGTCCGACAAACGAACTAATGTGAACTTCCTCGTGTCACGTAGATGCGATCCAGCGGTTGAACAACCACTGCCAAAAGCACCTGTTAATCCGATAATCACCTGCGGGGCCGACTGCACAAAATGTTCTCCTGATTGGGCCCGTCATACCGAGGCGATACTAACTGACTTGCGGATGCCGATATATTTACTCGGAAGGTGCGGGGTAAGACCTGTGCCTTCCACGTCTGGTCTTACGGATGAACTAGCGAACCCAAAAGGTCCCGGCAGGAGGGAAAATCGAAGATCGCGCGCCTACTGCGCTGTCCATCCGCCATCAATCAGAATGTCCGTGCCGGTGATGAAGCCGGCTTCTGCGGAGCACAGATAGCGGACCAGTTCCCCAATCTCTTGCGGTTTCCCCCATCGTCCCACGGGTATGCGCGATATGAACTGGCTGTTGAGGTTCGGGTCTTGCATGAGCGTCGTGTTCATCTCCGTAGCAAAGGGCCCAGGGCTGATGGCGACAACCGTAATTCCTTCGGTCGCGAGTTCCAGCGCCAGCGCCCGGGTAAACCCCAGCAGGCCCGCTTTGCTGGCGGAATAGGCGGTGCGTCCGGGAATGGAAACATGGCTCATGATGGACGTAAGATTGATGATGCGGCCGTAACCGTGGCCCTTCATTTGCGGAACGAAGGCGCGGCACATCAGGAACGCGCTGGTGAGGTTGGTGGCGACCACTCGGTCCCATTCTTCCAGTGAAAACTCTTCCACAGACTTGCGAATGTTGATTCCGGCATTGTTTATCAGAATGTCCACATGTCTAAACCGAGCGAGGACCTCGCGCTCTACCCGGCTGACCTGTCGTTCATTCGTTACGTCGGCTGGAAAAGTCGCGACTTCCGCGCCGGTGCTCTCCGCCTGCTTCGCGGCAGCACCGAGAGCTTCCATGTCCCTGGCAATCAAGGCAAGCTTTGCCCCGCCGGACGCGAGCGACAGCGCAATGGCTTTCCCCAAGCCACGGCTCGCTCCGGTAATTACCGCGACGCGACCGTCGAGAGTTTCAGGCGGCATTCCGGCTCATAATATCAGTGCGGACCGACGCGACGAATTTTCCTCGCGCCGGCATTCGCCGTACAAAGCGATTCGCCGGCACGACTGCCAAAGGCGCTGCTGGGCCACGCTTGGCCGTCTGGAAACTTTTCCATAAGCTCTGTAGTCTAATTGAGTGAGGCCGAATCGCGTTCCCCGCGTGTCTTTCATGAAACTTCTCCGGCTGCTGCCTGGTGCGCTGTGCTTGCTGGCTGCCTTGTGCAGCTTGGTGTTTGCTGCACCCACCCCGGCCACGAGCTTTCTTCCGCAGGAGTTCGGGGGCTGGCAGATGTCCGCGGCGGCGAATGTTAGCCGTGACCCCAACGTCGCCGATCCCGTCAACGCCGCCCTGCTCAAGGAATATGGTTTCACCGATTTTGCCTCTGCCACCTACACCCGCGACGACGGCCGCAAGCTGACCATCAAAGCTGCCCGTTTCGCCGATGCCAGCGGCGCTTATGGGGCATTCACTTACTACAAGATGCCACAGATGCTGCACGAAAAAATCGGCGACCAGGCGGCTTCGCTCAACGAGCGCGTGCTTTTTTATTGCGGCAACATTTTGGTAGATGCGGTATTTGACAGACTCAGCGCCATGTCGGCGGCGGAGCTACGCGAACTGGCTAACGACCTGCCTTTGCCCGGCGGGAACAATGGCAATCTGCCCGGTTTGCCTGTCTATCTTCCCCGCGAGTCCTACGTGAAGAACACCGCAAAGTACGTGGTGGGCCCGGTGGGACTGGAGAAGATTGCGGCGCCTGTCGGCGCGCAACTGGTGGACTTCAGCACCGGCGCGGAAGTGGTGCTCGGCGACTTCACTACCGCCGATGGGCAAGCAACTTTGATGTTGATTTCTTATCCCACGCCGCAGATCGCCGCTGATCGGCTGCGGCGAATTGAACAGGCCCATCAGCATGCCGCTCAAGTACCGGACAGCGCGCCGCTCCTGAGTGCCGGACCGCTCTTTGCCCGGCGTACCGGACCGATCGTGGTGATTGTCGCTGGACCGGTTTCGCAGGGCGCAGCCAATACGTTGCTCAATGCGGTAAATTACGAGGCCAATGTCACCTGGAACGAGCCTACTTCTGCGAACAAACGCGACAACATCGGCAACCTGGTCTGGAATGCGTTATTGCTTTGTGGGATTCTGATGGGCTTCTCGCTGGTCGCCGGACTGGCCTTCGGCGGGGTCCGCGTTCTCGTCCAGCGCATGTTTCCCGAGCGGCTATTCAACCGCCGCGGCGAGGCCGAATTCATCTCCCTTCACCTGGCCGAGCCCAGGCCAGACGCCCTGCCCTCCGAGTCTAAATACCTCAATTAAAGCTAGTTAAGGCCTTCTGACGGGGTTTTTGTCTCAGGATGATCCACTTTCGGTAGCTATTGACCTTTTTGTTAAGTTATTGAAAATAAAGATATTTATTTCCCAAAAATTCCTTGACACCCCCTTTTTCGGCTCATAAGATTTCGCCAGAAAGTTTTGACGGTCTAAACCTCCGTTGGAACTATTCTCCCTTGAAAGAAGAGGCCGCCCCTGTTGCCGGGTGGCCTTTTCGTTTCGTCGCGCAATTGGACTGAATCCCGCGCCGCCCGTGCATCATTTTCGCAGCTTCTGAAACAAAACCGGCGCGTAGTGCGTACTGTCTGTCAGCACTGTTGCGCGGCACGGATTGTTGTCTCTGGAGGAATCTATGTTCTGCGACGCATGCGGAGCTACATTGCAACCGGGCCAGACATTTTGCGGCCGTTGTGGCAAAGAAGTTCGCGGCGGCACACCTATCGCCTATCCCCACCCCAGCCGGGTGCGGGAGCACGTTCGCTTGCTGGGCATTTTGTGGATCGCCTACTCTGCCTTTCACGTAATCGGTGGCGTAGTGTTGATGGTACTGGCCAACACGCTTTTTGCCCGCCACTTTGAGTTCGGCGGTCCCCGCTTTCCCCATTTTCTGCAGCCGCTGCTGGGGTCGGTCGCCATTTTCCTGCTGGTCAAGGCTGCCGCCGGCTTCGCCGCCGGATGGGGCTTGCTGCAGCGCGAGTCCTGGGCCCGCGTGCTGACCCTGGTGGTCGCCTTCGTCTCACTGTTCAATGTGCCGATCGGCACCGCGCTGGGAATCTACACCCTGTGGGTGCTGCTGCCTTCGCAATCCGACCGGGAGTATGAGGAGCACGTGAAGGCGGCGTGAGGGATGGCATGAAGTGTGGCGCGGGCGCCCTCGCCCGCGAAGCTTCGAGGGTATCCACACGATGGGCGAAGCAAGGGCGACGCTTTGAACCGCCGTAATCTTTGCGCGAACTCGCCGGGTTATTTAGAATCGCAAGCAGGCCGACGTAGCTCAGTTGGTAGAGCAGCCGATTCGTAATCGGCAGGTCAGCGGTTCAAGTCCGCTCGTCGGCTCCATTCTTTTCAGAAGTTTAACGGCCGGTTCACCACTGCCTACTGTACAACTGCTGTACCACTGATTTTTTCTTCCAGTTTCTTCATGGCATCCACCGCTACTGCGGACGCGGTCTTGATGTAGAAACGCTGCGTTGTATTCACGTTCTCGTGTCTCAAAATGCACTGGATCGTTGTGTCTGGAACTCCGAGCTCTTTGAGGTTGGTGGCGAGACCGCGACGATATGCTTGCCAGCCCTTCCACGTCAAATTGTGCGCCTTCAGCGTTGGACGGATCACTCGATCGGCTAAATTGTCGAGGTCGAGTGCCCCGCCGATGGTGTTGGGAAAGATGAAACCGGAAGCGTGGGTAGGCTTGATCGCATCGAGCAGCAGCCGTAGTGGTTTGATGATGGGCACGAGTCCCGGTTCATCGACGTCCTCCTCCGTCTTGGTGTTCTTCAGCGTCGAGCCCCACATGCTGCGGCAGATCGAAAGGATCTCGCCGCCGTCGTCATCCCACCACAGACCTCGAAGCTCGCCTTTTCTTAACCCAGCGAATGCTGTCACCCCAATGACCGCCCGTACAATGCCAGCGGCGACCTCGGGAGTGTAAGGGCCATCCTCATTGATGATGACGATGGGATCGCTGTCGAAGAGTTGAAGGTGCTCGAGAATTTCTTCGAGGCTGTAGGCCAGGCGTTTTCTTCCATGCTTCTTGCCTTTTGGAATGCGGACGCCAGTTGTTGGATTCACGCCTTCGTACAAGCCCAGGTTTCGTGCTTCGGTAAAGATCGCACTGAGAGTGATCTTCATCAGCTTGTAGGTTCCGTGTGAGAGTTTCTTGTCGTGCGTCTTCTCCTCTTTGTTTAAGAGGTTTTGGACATCGACTGGTCGAAAATCGCGCAAGCGAACGCCAAAGACATGTTGCCGGATATGGCATTTCCAGGAATCGCGGTAACACTTCGTTCCGCCTCCAGAGAGTCTCCTCTCGCAGGCTGGGAAAAATGTGTTCTCGACAAAATCCACGATTGAGACCCCTGCTTCCGGTGTGAACCCGATCTTGCTCAACTTTTCCATGAAGCTGTTCTTGAGTGGAACGACTTCCGATTTTTTCGGATAATCCTTCACACTCGCTAAACGATGAGCAGGGTGCTTTCGCTTTAGTGAGCCATCTGGCTGTCGGACGATCTCCCAATAGCGAACGAACCAACTGCCATTCTCTGCGTACAGACTTCCTTGCTGGGCCATCAAAACCCTCCTTTGGGATTTATTTGGACCCAGCTTTGCGTGTTGTTGTGTGGTCAGCGCGACGGTCCAGCCAATCATTCATCTCGGGGGAGCCCCAACGGTATCGCCTATGTTTCCCAAGCCGGAAGACCGGAATGGGATCCGATGTGCGAGACCGCTTGCTCTGATCTATGACCCAAGACTCCCTGACCTTGAGCCGCTGCGCCAACTCGCTAGAGTCTAATACTTCTAATTCAAATCCGATAGCCATGTTTTGGGCCAGCTCTTTGAAATTTGAGAAATCCTTGCTGGGACGCGAGCGAAATTAAATCGCCTCCAAGCGTCTAAGGTCGGGAACAATCCGCCTCGAACTTTCCTGGCATAGGATCTGTAGCCAGACAAATTCCGCATGAGAAATTCATCTTCCATTCGGGCACGTCGAAAAATCACGGCTACGAATCCGGCAGCGGGTGCCAGGGCGAGCCACGAGCCAATGGCTAGGGCACTTGTTGGAACGGCTGTGCACATCGCAAAATAGCCGGGATGCCGCATGAGCCGGTAAGGGCCTTTAGCAATGAGATGGTGACCTCGTTCTGTCTGAATTCGCACAATGGGTGAATAGAAAGGGTTAGCGATCATGGCCCAGGTCTGAAAGGCACCACTGAGTAGGAATGCGGCAAGGGCCAAGTGGCGTATCGGCGGAGGCGTGTTGAACGCTTGGTGGCCGCGCCCTACCGAGAAGCCGGCGACGGCCAAGGTGAGCAGGAAGAGTAGCCCTGTGGCGAATCGTGACTCGTCGGTGCCTGCATCCTTGGACTTGGCGCGCTCTTGAGCCAAGCCGGCGTCTACGGCGAGCATCGTAACCAGCAGCAGAAATGAGAGTGCGACAAGGTAGTTTCGAAGTGAGGCGATGCGGAGTGTACCCGCGGACAGGAAGAGAAGGGCGGCGATTGACGCTGTGATAAGCGCCCAGCGGGTGAGAAGACGTGGTGCTCGCATTTTCATTACTGCTTCCCCAGGACAAAGAGTTGTTTGAGTTCGTAGCGGTCGGTGTCGGGGTTGTATCCGACGATCTCCAGAACCTCGGAGACGAATCGCCTTCCCGGTCGCCGTTCGATGTGGACGAGCAGGTTGATTGAGTCGGCGATGTTGCTTTTGATCGCACGATAAGGCAGTTCGACATTGCTTTGCAGGACGCAACTGGTGAAACGGTTGATGGCTTGGAGAGCTGAGTTGGCGTGAACCGTCGAGAGCGTTCCTGAATGTCCAGTGTTGAGAAGCTGTAACAAGTCAAACGCTTCGGCTCCCCGAATCTCTCCGAGCAGAATTCGATCTGGACGGTGACGGAGGCTCGCTTTCAGCAACTCGCGGATGGTCACTGCGGGGAACCCGTTCTGCGCGACTCGCGCTTCGAAGCGGACGAGGTTGGGGGTGCTGATCTGAATTTCTGCGGTGTCTTCGATGATGAGAATGCGTTGGTCTGCGGGAATAAATTGCGCCAATATGGTTAGCAGAGTCGTTTTGCCTGTGCCAGTTCCTCCCGAGATAAGGATGTCTTGGCGGCTTACGACAGCCTTTTCGAGGATCGCTGCAAGCTCTCCGGTGATCGTGCGAATGCGGATCAGATCTTCGATCCCGAAGTGCTGTGCATTGAACTTGCGGATGGTGAGCGTCACGCCGTGCAAGCTACATGGCGGCATGACAGCCGCAACCCGGCTGCCATCCGGCAGGCGTGAATCGAGGACAGGCTTTTCCTCTGAGATATCGTCTCCCAAGCGGCGCGCGATATTTCGGACGGCCACTTCGAGAGACTTAGGGCTGAGAGTCAGGCCCTGGATTCCCTCGACCCGGCCCGCACGTTCAATGAACACGTTCTCCGGGCCGTTGACCATGATCTCGCTGATCTCCGGGTCCAGGATCAGATGTTGGATCGGGCGCAAGAAAGGCAAGATTAGCTCGAAGCCGGTTGTTTTCATCAGAGTTCTCCGTCGGCCAACTGCCGAAAATACGACTTGTTCACATCGTTAAAATAGGGTTTCAGGTACATCAAGGTCGGCGGAAGAGGATTGAGTCCGTCATAGGCTAGAGTCACGGACTGAGCGTTCTTCAGTTCCGTAAAGGTCTTGAAGTCGAAGCGGAAGTCGCTCAAGGTGTTGTAGCTCTTCGATGCGGTGACGTTCGCTTTGTGCGCGAGGGCCTGGCCAGTCCAAAGGCTGACGCGAGCGTCGTGGCCGCTCTCAGAAATGTTGTAGTTCACCTTCCACTGGTCTTCTCTGCCACAGAGCTCGCTCGCGATCTTGGCTGAGAATTCGTCCGAAAGGGCCAAGAAGATCTTGGTGCGGAAAGTCTGCATAAGAGTGCGCCAGGTTTCACCGGGCAAGGTCGAACGGAGAGAGCTGATGCTCTGGGTAGCAACGATCGGGATGCACTTGGGCTGTCGGGAAAGTGCAAAGAACTTCTCATCGCCGCTCGGATCGTTCTCGCCGACGGTGGCGAAGTGCTGGTACTCGTCGCAAATGAAGAAAACCTCCCGGAAGTGTTGCTTGGAGTCGGCTTCGATCTTGGGGATGCGGTTCAGGACGGCCCGCTGGAAGTCGAGTTTCATCATGACGCCAATGGCTTTGGCGAGGCCTGGGTTGAGCGAAATCGGGAAGTTGAGGGCGCAGACATTGCCGGCTTCGATCAGGTCTGCAAATGGGGGCAGGGGCCGACCGTACTTACCGTTCGCGTTGAGCTTCGCGTCATAGCATTCCTTCGGAGGGCAGAAGGCGCGTTTGACCATGGGGTTGTCGTCGAAGAGGGACAGAAAGACTGAGATGCCCTCGACGATGGAAGTGCGCAGCTTGTTCTCGATGCGCCGCCAGTCGTTGTAGAACCAGCGTTTGACTCCTTCAAGGACTTCTCGTTTTAGTGGGTCCACGGATTCAGGCTGGGTCGCTTGCGACTGGTACTCCACTCCTGCTTTGCTCAGTGTTTCGATCAGAGGCTTGGATTCGGGGGCTTTGTGGGTTCCTTTTGGGTCACCCGGCGTGAATGCAAAGCTTTCAAGGTCTGGATGAGCGCGGAAGGCAGCGTCGGCCACGACCACGTATCGCTCTCCGACAAGTAGCCGTTCTGCTTCCTGAATCCGGGATTCGAGCAGTTCAGGGTTGATTGCGCACTCATACACATCAAACAATGTCACGTAGTCGTAGGCAACCTTGTGAAGTTGGATGGTGAATTTCACGAGGTTCGTGTAAGCCTGTTGCCAGAAGGGCTCCTTGCCTTTTCCGAACAGGTTGTTCAATAACGATGCGATGTTGTACGCGAGGGCATAGGCGTCCAGGTCATTGTGCAGAGGGTTGTAGCGGTAGTCCGCATTCAGGTTGACCTCGACGTAGTCGTTTTCTCGCCCGTGCCCCTTTAGGATGTCCTTCACTTTGTGGCAGAAGTCACCCTTCACTTCGAGCACTAGCCCGCCGATGCGCCTGTCCGGGTCGTTCGCACGGTAGGCGATGAGTTGCTCGGCGTATGGATACATGCAAGCGCTGGTTTTGCCACTCCCGATGGCTCCAAGGATGGCGATGCCCGTAAACAGCCCACGGTCGGGAATAGTGAGCCAATACGGTTCTGAAGATGGGACGGGCGTCCTTGGGTCGTGGACTTCGCCCAGCACCAAGAACAGATCTTGGCGGTCAGCCGCATTGGGATAGGGGGGCAGTTCTCTGGGCTTTGGGTGGCGAGGTGGGCGGTGGGCAAAAATATAGATACCGGACAGGACCAGCGAGTAAGCGATGTAGGGCGTGCTGAACAGGAATAGGGTGTATGTGTATTTGAAGCCGAGGTAGATCGTCGGCGCCCGCAGCGCGATGAGATGCAGCATGAGGTCATTCGTTGGGAAGGGCCATCGGAAGTAGAGACTCAATCCTGTTCCGCACGCGAGCACATAGGCCACGAGACCCTTCGAAGCAAGGACGCGCTGGATCATACGGCTTCCTGTCTCTCAGGAGTGTCGGGTGCTTTTCCGTTCTCCCTACGTTGGATTGCACTTGCTTTCCGCAAAGTCGATCCGGCACTTCGGGCAGGTTTCTTTTCAAGCCAGTCGCGGAAGTCGCTGTCCTTCTTGAAGACCAACTCCAGGGCCTGGGTGATGACGTGATCGGCCGAGTTTGCCCCGATAAACTCGGCGTAGTGTTCCATGGTCAGAGCCAAGGGCTCGTCGAGTCGGATGTAGTATTTGCGCTTGCTGACCGGGGGTTTTGGAGGCTTAAGCAGGGGCATAGAGGTTTCCTTTCCTGATTGCTGAATTTGTGGCAAGAATTGCCAGAGAGTTGTGGCAGACCTTGCCAGAAAACTCTGGCAAAAGCTGCCAGCCAGAGTTGCAACGACACTTGACAAAAGAGACGCGGGAAAAAACAGAACTGGCGCCAGCGAAGCCAGTTCCTAATGGCCGGGAGCGACCCACGAAGCCCGAAGGGATTTTGGCGTGATACCCACGCCAAAAATGGGGTCGCTCCCGGCCATGAAATGTTTTTTTCCGCGTCCGATTTTGGTTTCTTGACCATTGCACTTCATTCCTTTTCTAAACCTTGCATCATGCACCCATAGCCCCGGAAGTAGACTGGGAGTTAGACCCTGCCTTTTTCAAATGCCGGTCTAATCGGTGCGCTATTTGCGGCCCGGAAAATATCGTAGTTGTCGGATAACAAATGACTGGTGAAGCCTCTCTTTTGGCCCACTTCCGGAGCCTCGAATTGACGCTGTAAGTCGGCTCGGGAAATGGTTCCGGCTGACCATTTCTGGTACAGAGACTCGAAGATTTCACCTTGGAAGCGCTTATCCCCGTCCCGTAACAAGTCGCGGTCCGCACGGGTCAGAGACTCGGTCTTGTGGTCCTCCCAGAGTTGGCGGATGTCGAAATAACGGGCCACTTGGGCCGCATCCGCGGGGGGATTGGAATTGAAGGCCCGCGAGAAAAAGCGTTGAGCCCGGCCAAATTTTGCTGAGTCGGAAGAGGCGTAAATGAAGTTGAAGGCATCAACTCGGCGTAGAAGTTGTTCGTAATTTCGGACGTGAGTGAGGTACCCAAACAAGCCGGGCTGATCGGAATCGCAGTAAACAAAGGTCGGCTTCGGGAGGGGGTCAGTGGTCACGAAGATCGGGAAGCGATCCACGAAATAACGCTCGGTCTGGGCGCTTGACTTCTGGCTTCTGTAGGTCCGGCTGGGAATGAGTGGCAGTGGAATTCCAAGCTCACGGTTGAAGTAGCGGATTTTGTCGGCTTCGGTTTCGAGGTACTGGCGGTTGGGATCGGCCAGAACGAAATCGAGAATCAGGAGCCTGGTTCGGATAAGTTCCTTCGACAACTGCCGCCGATTCCGCAGGTTGTCCTTTTCGATCGCGCCGTAAATTTGCCGTGAGAACAGATGGAAAACCAAAGTCTGGTAGCCGTGCTGCGTGGCTGTCGCGTGCCCCTGCTTCAGAGCTCTTGAAGTAAAACGATGGACGAGACAGCCCTTGCGCTGTTGGGTGTAGCGAAGGAACTGGTTGCGCGTGAAATAACCTGAGTGGGTGGCGACGAGGTAAAGGAAGTCGGCTTCCGTTTCGTTGTAGCCGAGGCGTTGGATGGCTGCAATGTGATCGGGCTTGCCGTTCATAGCGAAAAAATCTCCTGCATGATTTCTGGATCCGCCATTGCTGGGCGTAGCCTGGCCGCGTCACTCGCGGAGGCATAAATCTTGAATCCGGCACTGCTCTTGGCAGCTAAGCTCTCTTGGCGGTAGTGGCCGGTTGCCAATTCGAGGTCAACTTTGGCTGGATTGTGGTCCTGATCTTCGTATTCAAGCCTCAAATCTGGGATCTGAATTCTGCCTTTCACGACGGTCAGGCCATGCTCATTCGCCACTTCGTATTTGCGGTGCGCTCGTTCGTGTTCCGGCAGAGAGGAGAACCTTGCGAGCTGCCGATTAATGGATTTCTTAAGCTCGAAGTCGAGAATTACTCGCGTGACTTTGCCGCCGGACGCGGCGATGTTCGCGGCTTCCTTTTGGTAAAGCTGGTAGATGGCTGCGTCGTGGTCGGTTTCGCGTGTCTTCACAAAACCGTGGTAGAAAACCTGATTCTCCTCTGAACATTGGCCATTCCGGGCAAGGAGAAACTTGTGCCCTTCGGGTGTCAGAGTAAGGTAGACGGTCCGATCGGGCTGGCTGACGGAGCGCCAAAGGAGTTTCTGGCGGAGAAGGTTGTTGACCTCCATAAGCGCCTGTTTCTCGTTCCCCGCATAACGGATGCTGGTTAGATCGTTGAGCGCAATGGTCCGAAACATTCCGATGTCGGCCATCGCTTTCGCTTGTGACTCGTTTACTTCATGGCCCCGCTCCGGGGCCTCGTCCCGATTCTTTGGACCACGGGAATCGGAGGGAGAAGGCCAATGACACCGCGTGATGCGGGTATGCGTGGGGCCAGCTTGGCCGGAACCATTTCCGCCAAGAGCGGGGTTCTCAACCCGCGGAGAGAGGGGTTCGCGTTCATCGTCAATGTTGAGATCGCGCCCCATCAGTTCAACTCCTCGTGATAAAGATGGCGCGGCATTGGCGTCCGGCCAGCGTTCAGTTCGCGGTCAAAATGGGCCAGTTTGCGGCCTGTATCTTTCAGGAAGAAGCGGCGCCCGAAGGTGAAAAGCGCGCCTGTGAGATTTATAAACAGCACGGCGGCGGAGACCAGAATGGCGCCTCCGTACTGGTGAACGAGCAGGAAACGGTACGGAATCAGGAACCGCAGTTCGTGCCCAAGGAGGAAAATGAGGGCAAGCATGAGGACGGTGGCTGCAAATAGAGCGTTTGCAATCATTGCCGGACCTCGCTGGTGAATGCCTGGTCCTGGCGGAAGTAGGTGATGGTCAGCCCAAGCGGATTGATGGGAATCAACTCGCTGGGCACGTCATCTTTGAATTGGAAAATGAAGTTGGCTGTGTAGAGCGTCTTCTTCAAGACGGAGTGATCTGCGGGGGCGTATTCGACCCTATAGAAGTCAACTGACGCCCGGTAGGGCGGGGCTTGCATGGGTTGCAGGGCTACTTTTTCAACGTCAATATCCACTTCCGGAGACGAGGGATTTGTGAGAAACGCATTGATCGTGTCGTCTTTTCGATACTGCTCCATCATGTCGTTGGCAACCTTGCCGTCGAGGAAATAGAGGGCCTTGGTGAAGTCGTCGTGAACCGTGTAGCGGTTGCGCCGGTAATACAGGCTGCAGAATTGCGCGAGGAAATACTTCGCTTCCCGATCTCCAGGATGGTATTCGAGGCTTTTGTAATCGACTGCCTGGGCGCGGCCCAAGTCGTCAATTCGGATGACCAAGGGACGGAAATTCTGGAAAGTCCGGATCGTCTTGATATTCAAGACGACTAGTCCGAGGGCAGCTAGGCAAAGCAGTGCGACTGCGATCTTCAGGTAGCTGTTGGTGACAATCGCGTCACCGTATTTCTCCAGGTAGAGCTGCTTCGCTTCGTTGAATTCACTGTCGCTCATGACAAGAAATACTCCACGACCGCGCCCGAATGGAGGCCCGACATGCCGCTGAAGATATGGCTGGTCAAGGCCGGAACCTTGAGCAGGGCGTAGATTCCTCCAAGGAACACCACGATCAGCAGGGTAAGCAGCGTGGCGGGATCAGGGACGGGCAGAAATGGCGGCTGGGTCAAGACGTAGATCACAATGTTGCCCATCACGAACATTGTGGCGGCGGCAATAACCTGATAAAACGCATACTGCATGAAGCATTTGAGCCAGCCCCAGAAAAGCCATTCCAGCTTCGGAACAATGAAAAAGGGAATGAAAATCGGCCCCACAAGAATGCAAATGGCCTGGGCTACGAAACCGTAAGCGGTGATAATGATGGCGACCGCTTGCCACAGGGCAAGAATCGCGAGGTCAATGATGTAGGCGAGACTGCCGGAAAAATCGGTCAGGCCCGGAGACTGTATTTGCGCTTGGTATTGCCGGATGGCGTCTGAAGCATTCTGCAGTTGGGTGCCTGCGATCAGGTTGCTGAGGTAGGAGGTCTGGTCGATGATGATGTGGTAAAAGCTCCTGCCGATGCCCGGAATCGGGACGTCGTAATACTGCGTCATGGCGTATCCGAAGGCGATCATCATGACAAGGCTGGCGAAATTGCCGAAGTTGAATCCACCCGCCCGGTCGCCAGAGCTAAGAGCCGCTTTGACCCCAAACCAGACGACCATGATGGTGGCGAAGGAAAGGAACATGCTCTGGCCAAGGAACGTAAACTGGCCAACATGCTGAGTAAGCAACTGCGTTATGTAGCCGGTGATTGTGTTCAGCTGGCCCATACGGATGTCCCTTCCTTCGTCAGTCCGTCTGGGTTTTAGGGCAGTGTGTAGCCGCTCAGCGTCTGGCCAATGTTGCCCGTGAGCTGTTGGTTCAAAGTAACGCTGTTCTGGCGGCGCTCGATGTCGGCATTTGTGATGTTGGTCGAGGAATCACGAAGCTGCTTCGACAGGATGGTCTGCTGTTCAAGAATCGCTACGAGCAATTTGTTCGTGTCTTGAGCGTTCTGCAGAGACAGAACGTTGGTGGCGTTGACCTTGTTTAGGACCGCGACTTCGGTGTTCAGATTGGGATCAGCAGAGAGAGAATCGCTTTGAATGTTGCCGATGGTATTGGTAGTGCGAAGCGCATTCCCCCGGATCGCGCCAATCGTGGCCATTGCATTTTGGGCCGCGCCGTCGATTAGTTCAATGGTTGCGATGTCGGACTGCATCCGCCGCGCTTCCCCTGGTGGCATTGCGGAAAGGAGCGCGGGTGAGAACGTCGCAAGTTCGCTTGTCGCCTTCTGGAAGCCACTGAGGACGCTGGTAAGGGCACCGGAGTTTATTCCGTTGATCCACGGCGTTGTGTTCCCATAAATGTCTTGGGCGCTGGCGTAACGCCACGGTGCCCAGGTCGTGGCGTAGCGGGCCTGCATGTTGGGAGCGCTCTGGGCCATGCGCTGGGCGAGTTGATATGCGTTAACGATTTGTACGTAAGTGGCGCGAAGCTGGTTCAACTGGGCGATCAGTTGGGCGTAGCGTAGGAGAGCCTGGTGGTAGTTCGTTGGATCGTAGACGACACCTGATCCGAGCTGTGCGTTGGCAACGGATGGTGCAAACGCCAGACCCAAAACAACAACTGCGGTGAGCACGGTCTTCTTCATGATGGTCTCCTCTCAGCTAGGGAAGCTTGTAGTTCTGCAGCTGTTCAAGGTTCGAACAGCCTTCTTTCTTGCCGGTTTTTTGTGATACGGGCCGACCTGTGGCGGAGTCGATTCGCCATTGCAGGCAGCCCGGCCCCTGAAAACCTCCCGAATCAACGGTTCCTTCAATTGCGTCTTTCTTGTTCATGTACGCCACGAATTCTTGGACTTCGTCAGGGGTTTGAAGTTGGAGATCGGCAACCTTTGGACAGCCTCCAAGTTGCGCCTTGGCTTGTGACGTTCGGGGTTCGCAGCTTACCGTCCGTAGCACCTGCTGCCAGGTGTAGTTCTTCGCCTTGTGGCAGGCGATAGAAAGTGCAACCGCGGTGAGGGTCAGTGCGAAACAATAACGTGCGCTGATCCTGTTCCAAAATGGTGTGATGGTCGTCATATGTCTCTCCCGGTTCATAGATTTGAAGGAATATTGTGGGCACTATACTCCGGGAGTAGTAGGTCGTTGGAGAGGTAAATCTTGACCCGCGTACCTTCGCGAATGGTGACGGTGGGCAAGATGTTGAGGAAGCGGTCGAGGATTTGTTCGCCGGCGTCGGCTATGCCAACGCCGAATCCTTGCTGAATGCGCTCGGCTCCATTGGAGGTCAGGGCACTGCCTGTGCCGAGCTGGGATGCGCCGCCAAGGATGCCCAGCGCGAGGGATGCTCCAAAAATCCTCGCGTAATGGTTATTGACCTTATCCTTGAGCGCGGTCGCACCAGTCTGGTCAAGCCCTTTGAACTGGTCCAGGCTGACGGAATAACCGTCAGGCATTATGAGGCGATGGAACGCGACGGCGAGCCGTACCTGACCAAAGGTATCGACTTTGCTGGCTTCACCAAGCAGCTTGCTGCCAGCGGGAATGAGCAGATGTTGGCGGTCGTGAGAATAGATATTGTTTGATAAGAGGCAGCTCACCGGGCCTGAAAAGCTGCCGTCTAAGCGATTGATGAGCAGGGCTTCGAGGAAGGTTCCCTCGAAGATCATGTATTTCTTGCCTTCGGCCTGGTTGAGTGCTCCGGGCTGAGCAACATTGGGATTCTGGTCCCCCTTGCGGTCCTGGTTCGACGGAGAAGGACCAGAACGGCCATCTGTTGTGGCAGCCGTGGGGCTAGCTCCGACCTGCATCTGCTGCAAGAGTTGTTCTTCTCGGGCAATCTGTGTTGCGGCCTGCTCCATGGCTTGGTCTTGGGTTTGAGCCGCTGCATTGCTCGGCACTGTACCGATTCCTTCGGCGGTTCCTTGAGAAATGGCATTCGGCGAACCCGCCGATTGACTCTGCGTCCCCGGCCCGTCCTTCCTGAAGCTCAAGGCCACGTTGCCCGCGAAAAGGGAGAGATATTGCCTTTTCCGTTGTTCCTCCAGGATGGCGTCACCAGAGGGCTGCGGATTTCCTGGGTCCGACCCAACGGCTGCGTAAGCGCCGGGAGGATAGGTGCCATCGGTGGGGGCGGATGTGATCGGTGTCCCATACGGCGTGGTTTGGCCGGGCTGGCCCGGCCATTGGCCCTGGGCGGCCAGTTGGTGCTGCCGTTGAAGTAAGGCAGCTTCGGCCTGTGGAGCGGATTCTCTCTGCGTCTGTTCAATACCTTTCTGAAAATCGGTGACTTTATCGGCGTTGACGGGCAGGGGATCGGGTAACGGAGGCGGGCCTCCGCTGGTGGCCATCGCGGGCCGCTTGTGGCCCGTGATCGCCATGACTAGCACCATTACGAAGGCGATGCCCACCAGAACGAACGCTTGCAGGTTCTTGGGCAACAAACCCGGCGGTTTTAGCGTTTTGTCTTTTATGGCTTCGTACATAGCGCCCTCGTTTTGCTGGTCGTCATCGGCCCTATTTCCCCTCCGTGCGCCGGTTGAACGTAAGCTTCTTCTTGCCCAGCACGAGATAGCCGTTATCGACGATCTTGGGAATCACATAAACGCCGTTTTGGTATTCGAAATTGATGAGGTTGGGCTTTTTGTCTTTGAGTTCATAGATCGTGGGCTTTTCCTGCGCGGCGCAGATGACATAGGTGAAGCTGTCGTCGTGGTAGATTTCGGAAACCAGAAACGGTGCTTGTTTGGCTTTCCGGTCGTAGGCATAGTCGAACCGGAGATTGGTCGGGTAGGTCCACTTGTACTGCGCGACCTGGGCCTCGGCCTGAGTCTGAGCGCGCTGAACGTCCTGCGCAAGCTGGCTGCGCAACTGCGCGAGTTCGTCTTTGTAGGCGTCGGCTTCGTCCGCCCGGACATACTTGGCCGGGGCCAGGTTTCCCGCAATAGTCGATTCTTCCTTGGGGACGATAAAGACTTTGAGATCGGGATCGGTGTTCGGTTGGTTGCTGATTTCAGTGAGAAGGAATGAATATACGTGCCCACTGGCCGTGACAAGGTTCAGATTGCTGCGGAGTCCCGCTTGGGCGGGATGCAAATAGCAGAGATTGTGTGCGCCATTGATAATCCAGAAATCCTTGTCGCCCGTCGTGAAATCCAGAATCTCTTCATCTGCTGGAAGCACGATGAGGGTCGAGAATCGAACCTTGGCATGAATGGGGATGATGTCCGTTTGGGAATACTTCACAAGACGCGCGCTGTCCGCGGCGTGGAGAGGAACGAGCGGAAACAGGAACAATAGCCAAGACAGCCGTACCGCGAGTCGCTTCATACGTGCCTCCTAGGGAACGTGCCGTTCAGTGACCGGGCTTCATGCCGGCAAGCACTTCTAGTCCTTTCTCAAAACCATGCGCGGCGAAAACTTCATCGCGCTTGCGATTGTCAAATGGATCGTTGGTGTAAAGCCAATAGCTCTTGGGATCGACGTTGAGATTGGCAACCTTGGATGCGTCGGGGTTTTTGATAAGCATCTGCCGCTTTGGGATCAATGTGGTGATGAGCTCAGTTTCGTGGTCGTTGAGATGGAACTGCTGCTGGTAAAGATCGATCTGATCGAGGAATTGGCAGCCGACCAAATTGAAGTTGGAATTATGATCTCTCGATTCAATCAGCGCGGATCCTTTAGAAAGGAACTCTTCGACGGTGGAAATCAAGAGAGAGGCCTGGCTCAGCAGTATCGCGATTGGGCCGCTGCCGCCAGGAACTGGCCACGAACGAAAGCTCTACTCGAACGCATAGCCGAAGACTGGGATCGCCAAGCAAAAAGAGCGGACACTGAGGCCAGACTCGATCAAGTCAGAGATGGCTAGCTAGAAGCTGTTCCAATTCCTGGGCTATCTCCTACTTCTTGAACTTCAATCCATGAAGCCGGAGAGCACGCATCATATCTTGATCGTTGTCTCGAATGGGCTCCGATTTTTTTTACGTTGATCTGAAGAGGTTCGAACAAAGCCCAGTTTTCAACGTCGTGTCCATACTTCGAGCGGTAGTAGATTCCTGCCAACCCCTCAGAGAACACGATGCGCGACGCTAACTGCGTCAAGCCTCGCGGAGCTGTCATCTGCAAAACAGAAGCGTCCAAGTCATCGAAGCCAAACCTCTCCAGGTCACGTGCCAGCACAATGCGCAATCGGCTGATCCATTCACTACTGCAAATGTCGGCATACTCTCCGCCTGCCGTCGCTACTCCCATGATCCGCTTCTCGATCCACTCCAAAGGCACTTGTCCGAGCGGAGAATAGTCATCTTCTCCTTCAATCTCGGCCAATTCAGCCAGGAGTTTGGGATCGACGCGGAATCGAGCCAGAGTTTCGAGGAAACAACCAAGCCGTTGCGAGGATGCATACAGAACCCGGTACATCCCTTCGGGATCGTCAAACCGATTGCCAAAGGTTCCGTCAGGTCCAGCGGAGGCCCAGTCGGGGACAGACCAGGGATCAGGCTTCCTCCCCAATCGATAAATCACGCCGGGGACTTTCAAGAATGACTATCCTCCGGCCAGAAATGCGCGCGCGGCACCAAGGATCTCCGGACCCACGTCCTCTACATTCTTTTCTCGCAAGAGCCGAATCGGCACGCGATCATTTAACTCTGGATTCAAACCCGTAAACCAAGCCTGAACCACGCGACGCCCTTCGTGATCACTAATCATCTTCGCCAGCCGATAGGCGAGCCGCAATCGTTCTTCAACTCCCTTGTACGGCTCTGAGCCAGCCATCCAGCGCTCGATTGCTCTGGTGTCTTTGACCGAAGCGATGTAGGCCGTCAGTTTCTTTCCCAGGATTGCCGTCAACTCCGTGACGAGTTTGGGAAACTCCAGAGTGGTGGCTTCCCGGTACGCCAACAAGTCCGGCCGTGGCGGGGTCAATACTGCCATGTCTTGAGATCTCCCTAACCTCAATGCGAGTGTATCATAATGTCGGTCAAATAACAATATAATTACTACAAAATACCGACAGGAAAGGAGGGCATAAGCCGTTGAAAATGAAGTAAAAGTTCACGCGACGCGGCGTACTGTGGCGGCTGCATCCCAATGGTGGTGATGCCGCGCTCTGATCGCCGCGCAGAACAGCTATTGAATAGGCGGCGACTGCGAGCTAGCCCCTGACCGTGGCGATCCGAAAGAAACTACGAACCTGTTCCAGTCCTGAAGGAAAAGCTGAAGCCTCTCGGGATTCGAGAATTGAAATTCCTCCCACAGGCCCGTGTCGCTCTTCAAGCTAAGAGAGGCGTACAGCACAACCGGAATCTGGTAGTTGTTGGCGAATCGTTTGTCACGGCTACCGTCCTTGTTCGCCTTTGCCCACGTCTGGCCGATGACGTTGGAATCCTGCGGGACGCCTTGCTCTTCCTGAAATTTGACCAGCGCCACGTTGCTTTTCACATCGTGGAAGTCAATCACGGAAAACGCTCCTCTCGCGGCGCGATACACGATGAATCCGGGGTAAAGGAATAAGTCTCCGCCTTTGGCGTTTCGGATGTGAGGCACCTTCTGCTCCCAACGAATCAGATCGCAGTTTCCCAGGGCGAATGCTACCTTCTGCCGGTCAACCCGTGTTTCCGCCGTTGTGCGCTCATGGAACTTGTCGGTCGCCTGATACGACTTGATGTCCCAAACGGCAGCCGACTCCGCGAGCAACGCGAAGGTATCGCGCATTTTGAAGTATGGTTCGGCCTGCTCGGGCGCTATCTCAACCTGAGTGGCAATCGTCGTGAGACGAAGTTGCTCTTCCAACTCCGCAACCTTGGCCGTCGCGGTCTCCGCATCTTCTTTCCGTTTTGCGAACTTCGTTTTGAAGAGCTTCTTAAACAAGAAGCCGTTCTCCCACGAAAGGAAGCGCCGCGATCCGCGCTCTTTTTCCTGCCGCGCGACCGCAAGCTGGCCGGAGATGTCTTCGTGCTCCGTGTAAGCGGTTTGTATCACCTGCTTCAATTCCTTGAGTGTTGCGCTTGTCAAAAGTTCAGTACTGGCGCTGTGAATTTCGTGTACGGGCATGGTGCTCACGGGTGCAGAGATGGATCCGGGAGTTGGAATCGCCGAGGGAACGGTGGGTAAGAGATGAGGGTCAGCAGAAGGCGGCAGAACCGGTGGGACCGGGGCGGACGAGGGTTGCGTCTCCGAGCCCCCGAATCGCTGGCGATACGAAATACCAGTCCCAGGGATTGAAGCCGTGCCGTAAACGCCGCGCGGCCCAATGTTCATGGTGAGTGGCGCACCGCCAACACTGCAACTCAGGCCGCTCTTCGAGAGATTGAGCTTGACGCCAGGAATAACCTTGAAGGAGTGCCGAAATCTCCATCCCATCTGTGCGATCCTCCCCGAACGAGCAAAGGACGAAGCCACCACGGGGCAGCCTGACCCTTCATACCTTGCGGGGGAAGCGCAGGGCGCGAGAGCAAGGGTCAATTGTAAGCTACTCCGCAGAATGTGCCATACTCTTCTGGACTTGTCCGCAACAGGCCGGAGCAAACTTTGACCGACACAGAGAAGCTACTGCTTACGCTCGCTGTCACCTTGCTGGGTTCTGGTGTCGGCACTACGGTTGTAGGGGCGCTGTTCAAGCGAAGATTTGATGACCAGCTCGAAACTCAGAAGGCATTGCTGCAACGCGGTTCGCGGATACATGAGCGCCAAGTTGATGCTTTGCTCACCATCCATGCGACTCTCGAAAAAGCGCTGTTCTACTTGCAACGCGCCGCGTCTGCCGGAAAGTTCGCAGGGGAATCAGATCAGGATTTGTTGCAGCACATGGCAGCTGAACTCGGAAAAGCGTCCGAAGTCTTCTCTCCGAACAAGTTGCTTCTTACCCCAGAGTTAACAGCCAAGCTCGATCAGTTTTTCAACGAGACCTTTTCAGCAGGAATGGACCTCAATTGGGCAGAACATCCCATGACTCCGAACGGCGAGATTCGGGCCAGCTTTTTTGACAAGGCGAGGGAAACTGCATTTAAGAAGCTGCCCTCGATTTTGGAAGCGATCAGAACCGAAGCCAGGGCAGTCATTCACAGTTAACCTCTATGATCTTGGCAAGCCCATCGCCTGAGTCGCTCATTCGCTTTCTCGCCTACTTAGGCGGCGTAGCGAGCACGCTTGTCGGATCATGGATCAGCAGCAAGATACACGTCTATCAGGACAACAGAAAAGCTCACTTAGAGGACATAAAGCAGAAGGTTCTGATTCCACTCAGCTACGTTCTCGCCAACCAATACTCTGCGCTCGTAACCCACCAATCCCCGGCAGTGCTTGAGGAATGGGGCGCGCGGCGGCACAAGGAGACGGCCAGCGTGACTGAGCACCAGAGTGACGACGGGCCACTGCTGGCGATAGCCTTGCCTGACATGATGGCCGGAGTTGATCCGGCTCTTTATGCAGATGCGAAGAAAAATCATTTTTCCAAGCTGCTGAAGCAAGCCGAGGCATTCTCGGAAACTTGGCGTGCCCACGCCACTGAGTGTCACGCGTGGGTTGTTCGCCTTGCGGACGAAATTCTTGTCAAGAGTCAGATGGAACCCTTTCCCGTGTCACAGTTCGGCATGCCGAACGTCAACCATCTCAAACTCGGCCTCTTCGTGTATCGGCGTCTGTTTTGCTTCTCGCAGCACTCCCTGCTCATCCATGCTCGCAATGCTCAGAACAACCAATGGATTATCGAAGGTTTTCAGGGCACATCTGCGGAGGGAACGGAACAGCAGTTGAGGGCGCTTGTATCCGCACTAGACGATCTTGTCGCAAAGGAAAAGCAAACCGCTGACAGCCTCCAAGCCAAAGCTTACACCGTAGAACAGAAAGTTTCGGCGCTGCGTTCTGAACTAAATTATGCTATCGCGTCGCGGCGGCTGCGAAAGCGCTGTGATCTTGTGCCCTTCGTTTGAAAATCGTTGCTCGGGTGTGGCGGAGGCTGCTAGGGAGCAGTCGGTTTGTTGGAAGCACGGCAGTCCTTAATGTGTCGTCGCAATCGCGTGCTGGCTTGGTGCGCGATGTCCCCGAGGTTGACCAATTCCTTCTCGCTTCCGTGGCCGGAGTTTTTGAGATCGTGATACACAGCCAGGTGCGGCGCTCTTCTTCAAGCCGTCGTTCGTGATCTGTACAAGGCATAGGTTCTTCCTTACTGCATTCGGTTCGCTTCCGCGACAATTGCCTTGCGGCGCCTCTGTGCCGCAGCCTGAAACGATTTCAATTCCTCTCTTTGCTCCATGATCTTCCTAAAGACCGGCACGAACTTTTCCCGCTCGGCCAATGCCTGCTTACAGGCGCTCTCCCAAGTCTCTGCCGACTGTGCGCTTGCGCCGCGCCGTTGGAGTTCTGTAGCGTCGCTGCACTTTCCGTCCCATCTGGCGAAGTCGTCCGCGATTCGCTTCCCCGGCTCTCCGATATTGATGTCCCACATCTGTTCGACGCCAATATCTACCTGTTCCCCCGCGATGTCGCCCTGATTGACCGACACCGAGATTTGCGATCTCTCGACTGCGTTGGATGTGACTCGTTCCGTGGCGACCAGCGATTGCATCTTGGCTTCGATTTCCTGATAGCGCGTTCGCACGTCCGGTAGCCTCTGGGCATGAAGCTCCGCATTGGCAATCCACTGTTCAGCATTCTGCACCGTATCGCGGAACTGCCGAGTGCCGTCCATCAACTTTCCGCTGAAGACAATGCCCGCGCCTTTTACCTTCAGTTGATCCGCATAACTCTTGAAATCAGCCGCCGTCCCGCGAGCAAAGATGTGCGTTGCGACGTTTCCGCTGGAATCAACTGTTTGCAACTGGACCGCGCCGCCCTTCACCGTCCCGGCCACGCTAGTGCCTACCAAAAAGGAGAGTAGACCCGCTCGAACGCTGAGCGTGATCTGCTCGGCATCAACCATCCCTGTGACGGGCGCCTGCTCTGAAGTTACTCGCCCGTCGCTCTTGAGTTCGACCCAACTGAGCACACCGCTGACTTGCCCGTTGTCCGTCTCGGTCAACTGAAGCATCTCGGCGAAGCTCGCTCCGTGACCGACGTATGTGCCGCTGACTCTCGCTGCCCAACATGCAGAGGCGCAGAGCAAGATCGGTGCGAGCGCCAGCAATGCTCGGAAGCGAATGGTCACGGCAGAAACCTCCCTAATAAGTCTGACTTCGAGGTCTAGTCGTGTCGAATTACCGCCGTAACTTCTGTTTTCCAGGGTGTGTTGACGCTGCTTTGCCACCTGCTAGAATTCCTGCTTCCAGCCAAACCGGAGTCTCGCGTATGGCAGAAGCCGAACCTATCGCGGTTCAACAAGCACGTCCAAACAAATCCCGAAACCTTGTTATTGGCGCTTGCGCCCTGCTAGTTGTGGCGGGGGTTGTTGGCATCTGGCTTTTCAACTATGTAAGTGCCAACCGGCCGCTACAGCGAGTGCTGACCACTTACCCGCGCAACCAAGTCGTGAGCGCGCGGGCGCACTTCGGCAATTGGGTGGATATGGATACGCTGGTATTCGATCTGACAAGCATTTCGGGAAGCGCCACGCGGATGGATGTCTTTCGCGCTTTCTTGCAATACGCAGAAGCCATGAAAGATCGTCATTTCACAAAGGTGATCCTCTCTGCTCGCGGCACAGGCAAGTTTACTCTCGACGGCGACTACTTTCAGGAACTCGGGAAGGAGTTCGGCGGGCAGAACCCGATGTACACGATTCGGACCTTCCCGATCCACTTAGCCGCAATGGATGGAAGCAAACGTTCTCCGAATACGAAGGTGGGATTCTCGGCGTGTTGCAAAAGGAAATGGAACAATTCACCGAATTCAGCGATCAGTGGTACGTCAGGGATTTCGCCGCCAGCGGATTGCCAGTCGCGGGCAGCACCCCAAAATCGGAGGCAAGTTTCGATCCGTGCGAATCGCTACGTGACACCGATCCGCATTGCGGATGGAAGCCGCATTGGGATGACTCCGGCGTCTCGGCCAACGCGATTGACGGGACAAAGACCGAGTTTCTTTCCTTGGAGTCCAGCGATGCGGACGGAATGGATTTCGGCAAGTTGCATTATGCGGAGTTGAGAATTTGCTTTGAGAATGGCAAGCTCTGCGGAGGAAAGCACGTTGGGGTAGGGGTTAACGTACATGGAATGCTCGCTTCAGAAGGCTATGAATCAGAGTACGGCACGCCCGTGCGATTGAAGTTTGATGAGGAAAAACCGCTTAGCCAGACGTGGGGCATTTCCGACAGCCATGACACACTCTTCCCCTATGGCCGGGAAAAGCAATTCCTCAACCAGATAATGGAGCACAACAGGTTGGTGCTGGAATTCAGTTATTACGAGAAGTCGGTACGGACTGTGACCTTCGATCTCTCCGGTTTGGCCGACAAGACGAAAGGGCAGAATCTCGCCGTGCAGTAGCGGCCTTTTTCGGCTATCTGGCGCTCAACCATCGCTTTTCCTTGCTGGAGACCAAACCGAACATCTTGGGTGCGACTAGAACGCGTCCAGTTTGACAACCAGCCATTAGCCGACATGCACGGGCTCGATGATCCGGTCAAGGTCACATTCTGCGAGGAAAGCGAATAAGCTACCATCACGGCGGCGAAAGGTGTACTGGGTTCGGTTTTTCCCTCGGACCTTAGCCGCGCGGTGATTTCCTTCAGGAAGCCCGTGACCGCAGGGCGGAAACCGACACCAGCGAACGGCGTGCAAAGTTCGATCATCTCGCGATGTTTTTGCATGGCCCAGTATAGCGTGCCCTTTCATGCGGCTGAACTTGTTCCGTGAAGCGACGGCGAAGGTCTTGTGGGCGACAGAATCCACCTGGTAGTTGTGAAACAAGGGTTGTGTTTTCGGTGAAACAATCTCGCAATAAAGCTTCGGACCTCAACTTGGAGACCAACGTGGACCGCTACACCCGCAGTTGGTCGGTACAATCGCTCAATAACAATTGACTGCCCAGGCTGAATAAATTTTGTGGATGTTATGACCCGTTCTGGCTTCCGCCAAGCGATTGGTTTCTCGTTCTCCCGTTGATCTTCCTCTTTGAACGGAACCCACTCGGACATAGTTTGCGAAATCTCGTGTTCCAACACTTGCAGCTTGGCTGAGATCATTCGCGCCGCAATTCGAGACTTGTTCTCCGCCACAAGATGGATAAGCAGCATCCCGTCTACTTTTTCCGATACGTCCAGCTCTAAAAAGATGGTCGGGAAAAAACCGTGGTAAATCCACACAAACACTAGGGCGCTTAGAAATCCAAAGATCACGCCCATGTAGGGTTCGACTCTCTGAAGAATCTGGACCATGATTTCCCTCCAGCCAATGTGATAAGGCTACGCCCCTCCCTAGCGACCCCCTCTCTTTACCTGCATCCGACTTAGGCTCTAAGTTGGCGGTGGCAGGCCCACGAGCGTCTACTTCAGGGTGTGGCCTGCGCCACGGGCTTTCCCGAGTTGCGCCACGTAGCTACACGGCACTACGACAGGCAAGAGAGAAGCTCGATAAGAGCGCCAGTCCACCCCTTTTCTGGGCTATGGGGGGTCGGGCCGCTATCATCCACGTCGCACTATCTGAGTCAACAACGCCGCCTGATTTGTACTGGAGGCTCATTTTCTTTTGCAACACGCCGCATTGCTTCCGGTGAAAACTTCGAGGTCGTCCTCCGGTGATGGCTTAATGATAGGTACGACGTTGTTGCCGCGATGCTGCGCCTCTGCCTCGTTATAATGCGTTCGCAACTTTCGTTGCATTTCGGCAACTTGCGCCTCAAACAAAGCAGTTCTCTTTGCTAGCCTCGGCAATGTCGGCTTCAACCTTGGCTTTGCGCTCACGCTGAGATGCTTCCTTCATTTCGTAGAGTTTCTTCCGCATGTCAATCAGGAAGCCCATGATCTCTTTTGCCATATCTGTGACAATTTTCATCGCTTGGCTGTAGAGCCAATTGGGGAGATCAGTTATAGACATCGCATCCTCATGGCAAGCAAACACTAGAAGAGCGCCCCCGTATTAACAGCTAATGACATTGACCTCGCTCAGGCTGCTGACCACCTTGGCAGAATTCGCGCTGGATGGGACTCTTTCAACGGGCGTAATGACTTCAAAAACCTCTTGTCGCTCAACAATGAGAAGACCGAAGCCACCACCAGTCAGCTTTCGTTCTAGGACATCCCGATCCCAATGCCCGGTGGATAGCTGATTGCGATCCAAGTGTTCCGCTGCAAAATCAGGCGTACATGCCCATGTACACGCTGTTCGTGTATTCAGCAAACGTTGCCATCTGGTTCAATGCGCGTTTGAACTGCTCGTGGTCATTCTTCAATTCAATCGCGATCAAACGTGCAGAACCGAGAATCCCCGGCTTCATGAAACCAAGCACATCAACTCTTGCGAGACCAAGTGGGATTTCCATATATGGTCCATAGCCTCTGCCTCGAAGCCATTTCGCTACCGGAATTCGCAAATCGTCTTCTTCTGACACACCGCAAAACCATTCTCTCCGCACCAGCCTTCTCGTGAGTAAGCCCTTATTCCTGTAATATGCGTCTTCGCCTGCCCGCCATATTGACGCAGCAAGAATCTCCGATCTTGGAACTCCAAACCAGACCGATGTTGGTGTTCGTCGAAAATGGTCGATCTGCGTCTCGATGCACTGCATTTTTTCTTGCGGCGTTAGGCGCTTGAGAATCTTCGGTTCGCCGGGAACTTCGAGTTGCTCAACTAAAACCTCAACCACTGACGGTTCATTGAGCAATTGCTTCAACTTGCTGTCGGACAAATAGCAATATCGGTCTTTATCGCCTGGTTCTGGTTGAACATCATTCGGGCGAGATGCAACTTGCTTTGATCCCTGTGCACCGGGGACCGACGTGTCGGTCGTAGTTTCGGCCTGTGGCACCCCCCCTTTCCTCATGTGCCCCGAATCGAGAGTGGCCGTTCGCAATTTAGCTCCGAGAGCACCGAGAACTTCTCCACCCCCCTCGACTCCGACATCAAACTTCCGCATCGTCTTCCCATTCGAAAGAACAACCTCGATATCTGGAGGGTTATAGTTCACAGCACTGACATGCCGGAAATAGACTTCCTCGCCTTGTGCGGGTAATCTAATTTCAAGTTGCGGGAGATTGAGCATCGCTCCCTGATAAACCGCAAAAAAGGCGTCACAGATGTAAACAACGGAAATCTTGTATTCTGGCCTCGCGGTCGCACCGAAGGGTGCCTTTCCAAGCCCGCAACGCACCACGATGGATTCGGCAATATCCGATCCGACTGCCAGTCGGATTGCCCCCTGCTGCCTGACAATGGATTCGGCTTTAGCGACAAAAGTCTCCCAATTTCGGTTTATTTGGCTTACTGCTTTCCACCGAGGTAAGACTGCCAGAACTCCCAAGACCAGCCCCATTGGATGCTTGAACAGTACCCACCCAACAATCGCAAGAGCGGCGATTAATCCGTATGTTGGACGAGCGTCCCACCCGATACGCCAGAGGACTGTTGCAAGCGTATCCAACCCGACTTTTAACGGAATACGTTCAGGATTTGCCATTCGCTCCCCGGCAACTGATAACGGAAGATACGTTACCACGGTCGAATTGAAACGCAAATGTAGCCAGAATGAGTGAAGTTCTGCACAACACCAAGCTCCATGAAACCCGTAGGCCAAGCTCGTAGGCGGCTCCGCTTCTTTTTCCACTGCGCCCTCTTCCGGGTGGACGCCGTTCAGCCGCGGCTCGGACGGGCGTTTCGGACTGCGCCGGCTTCGCGCCAAACATAAACCAAAAGCGTTTGGCACTCGCCGCGCTTTCACTCACGCCCTGCCACCCTCCTTCGCGCTCCGTTTCGTCCCTTCGCCAGTATCGCCTTGTTTTTCCTCGCTGCCGCTCCAAGTGAAAGAAAAAACAAGCCGACACCGGCAGAAGAGAAAAAACAATGAAATTAGAAGAGATCAAGAACAAGACCAACGAGGCAGTCAGCTATCTAGTCGCAGCTTTGGAGTCGGGTGAGAGTGAAGTGTTGACGCAATATCTCAGCGCAATGGCCCGCTTTCATCACTACAGCTTTGGCAACATCATGCTGATTGCACGGCAGAAACCGCAAGCAACCAACGTCGCAGGGATTCGCACGTGGAACTCGCTTGGCCGCTTCGTCAAAAGAGGCGAGAAAGGCATTCTGATTCTGGCCCCAATGGTCGGGTACCGCAGGCCGCGCCAGAACGAAATCGCGACCGACATAGACACCAACAATGCAGCCGACGAGCGCGGGCCAGAGCCGCAACTCGTTGGCTTCCGTGCCGTGTACGTCTTTGATATCAGCCAGACCGAAGGCAAAGAATTGCCCGCGCTAACCGAAGTGCAGGGCGACGTGAGCGGCTACCGCGAACGCCTTGTGAAGTTCGTCGAAGCGCGAGGCGTAAACCTCAACTACTCAGAACGGATCGCACCCGCCAAAGGCTTGTCCTTTGGCGGAAAGATCACGCTGCTTTCCGGGATGCAACCCGCCGAGGAATTCTCCACGCTGGTACATGAGATCGCTCACGAAATGCTGCATCAGGGCGAACGCCGCACCTTGACAACCAAGCCCGTACGAGAAACCGAAGCCGAGGCCGTGGCGTTTGTGGTTTGCCAAGCTGTCGGGCTGGACAACGGAACCTCCGCGCAGGACTACATCCGGCTTTGGCATGGAGACGCCAAACTTGTGCAAGAAAGTCTGGAAGTCGTTCAACACACCGCTGCCGTGATCCTTGGGGGAATCACCCCCGAGCCGGTAGCGGCTGCCGCCTAAACACCAAAAGCACGAAACGCAAGCGCGACCTTTTGGGCGTGCAAGTCCGACGTGTGCCTACGACGGAAACGCAGCAACTTCAAACTGAATAAGGAGAAAAAGACATGAAAAGCACAGTAATGAATGGGGAATACAGAAATGTTCCCATTACTACTCTCACCGAGTCGCCCACCAACCCACGCAAGCGGTTTGACGAAAAGGCTCTGGAGGAACTCGCAGCCACGTTCAAGACCCAAGGCGTGTTGGAGCCGCTCTTGGTTCGGGAACTTGAAGAACGAAGCTACCAAGTCGTCATCGGAGCACGGCGGTTGCGCGCTGCCAAGATCGCCGAATTGGAAGTCGTTCCCGTTCGAGTTGTAAAGCTATCCGACGCCGAGGCCATCGAGGCCCAGGTCGTCGAGAACTTGCAACGCGAGGATATTCACCCGTTAGAAGAAGCCTTGGGTTTCCGGTCACTCTTGGAACTCAAGGACGGCACCTACACCGTCGCCAGCATCGCGGCCAGAGCGGGAAAGAGCGAGGCCTACGTGTACAGCAGGGTGAAACTCACCGACTTGACACCGCCCGTTGCCGAAGCGTTTCTCAACGACAAAATCACCACGGGCCATGCTTTGCTGATTGCCAAGCTCCCGGCGGCACAGCAGCAAGAAGCATTCGCGGCATCCTTCCGTAGCATGTGGACGAGTGAAGGCAACACGCAAGTGCTCATCCCCGTGCGAGAACTGGCCGCGTGGATTGAGTCCAACATCTTGTTGGAACTGGACGCAGCGCCGTTCAACAAGCAGGATGAAACGCTGTTCGCAGGAGCCGGGTCATGCGCCAATTGTCCGAAGCGAACCGGATTCAACAAATTGCTTTTCAGCGACGTTCGTAAGGACTCTTGCACCGATCCGCAATGCTTCCGGGCCAAGATCGACTCCCACATCAGTAAGGCTCTGGAAACCAAACCTGCGTTGGTTCAGATTTCGTCCGCGTGGAACAGCCGGGAAGGTGCTCCGCTTGGACGCAATCGTTACGTGGAATTGCAGGTCAAGAAGGCCAGGACGAGCGGCGAACGCGCCAAGCTGTCGGCCTTCCAAAAGCCTTGTGACAGGATGACTGAGGCGATCGTGACGGACGGAGGCAAGCGAGGACAGATCGTCAAGGTTTGTCCTGATCCAGCTTGCCGGGTGCATCGTCCTGACGCGCCGTCTCCCGAGCAGGTTGAGCGGGAACGGGTAGCGGAACGCAAGCGAATCCAGAAGGAAAAACTTGCGATCACCACACGCCATCGGATACTGGCGACCGTTCTGCAACGGGTTTCGGCCCCGTTGAAGAAGGCAGACCTGCAAGTTATCGCTCAATACTTGGTCACCCATCTGTCCTATAACCAAGTCCCGGCTCTGGCGAAGCGGCACAAGGTAGAGGCCAAGAGAGACTCGGATTCTGTGCAAGAACTGCTGGCAAAGCAGGTCAACACGTATGACGAGGCCGAACTCTGCAAATTGCTTCTCGAAATCTCTCTGCTGGATTCCGCCTATCAGCGGCCCACAAGCAACGAAGACGACGTTCTTATGAGCGCCGCCAAACGCTACCGCGTGGACGCGGAAAGGCTGCAAAAGACCGTGGCCGAGGAACTCGCTGCCAAACTTGCCAAGACAGGAAAAGACAAGGCAACCGTACGGACCAAAGACGTGGCGTAAACCCTCTATTTTTTCCGGGTGGCGGAGTGCATTTATGCACTCCGCCGTTTTGTCAACCGGGAAAGAAAGTAGTTACGATAATTGTCGCGGAGTTCAAACTCCCCGCATCAATTCGGAGATGCTCAGGTCGAAACTCTTTGCAAGAATGTCCAGCGTGTTGAGACACGGCTCTTTCGTGCCGTGTTCAAGAAAATGTAGAAATGCATTGTCCAGGCCGGCATGTTCGGACAGATATGTGAAAGACCATCCCTTCTCTTTGCGCAGACTCCCAAGCCTTGGTTCATGGGCGGCCTGCAGGAAGTGCGCTG
>Ga0335078_10000218_pt1 | contig 94591 bp, 80 predicted proteins | sample Lox_Sample_32_FD_206711 | JGI IMG/M metagenome (GOLD analysis project Ga0335078, IMG submission 206711) | Soil microbial communities from Loxahatchee National Wildlife Refuge, Florida, United States - Lox_Sample_3.2 | ecosystem: Environmental > Terrestrial > Soil > Wetlands | place: USA... | reverse complement strand
GCCATCTCGGCCGTCACGATCCGCTGGCACGCGTCCACGGTCGGCGCGAGCGGCTTTTCACAGAACACCGGCTTGCCCGCGGCGATCGCGGCCAGCACGGCCTCCTCGTGGGCCGCGCCCCACGACGCGACGAGCACCGCGTCCACGTTGCCGTCCGCGATCAGGTCCGGGCCGCTGGGGTGCACCGTGGCCGCGGGCAGCCCGGCTGCCACCTGCCCGGCGCGGGCCGCGTCCACGTCGGTCACCGCGACCACGGTCCCCCCGGCCAGCACCTGGGTGATCCGCCGGATGTGGTCCTGGCCGATCATGCCGGTCCCGATCACGCCAACCCCGACGCTCATGACCGCACCTCCGATCACCGTGCACCTCCGATCACCGGGCACCCCCGGCCCCGACGCCCACGCCACGCAGGTAGTCGAAGGTGCGCTGGGCGATCGGCTTGGGCCGGTCGAAGTCGACCGGGTACATGTCCTGCTCGACCACCACGAACAGGTCGATGCCGAGTTCGCGCAGGGCCCGGGTGACGGACTCGACGTCCGGCTCGCCGCGCGGCGGCTCGCAGCTGGCGCCCATGCCCACGGCCTGCCCGAAGGCGAGGCCGTCCCGGTCGGCGATCGCCACCACGGCCGGGTCCATCTGCTTGATGTGCACGTAGCCGATCCGCCCGGGGTAGGTGCGGATGATGGCCACGTTGTCGGCGTGCCGGTAGGCCAGGTGCCCGGTGTCCAGGCACAGCGACACGTAGCTGGGGTCGGTCTCGTCCAGGAACCGCTCGGTCTGCTGCTGGGTCTCCACGTGGGAGTCGGCGTGCGGGTGGAACTGCAGCCGCACGCCGTACTCCTGCGAGACCACCCGGCCCAGCTCGTTGGTGGCCTGGATGAGCGTCCGCCACGCATCCTCATCGAGGTCCGCGGGCTCGAGGTAGGCGCCGGTCTTGTCGTCCCGGTAGCCGGGCACCGGCACGAAGACCACGTGCTCCGCGCCGACCGCGGCGGTTAGCGCGGCCACCTTGCGCGTAGCGGCCAGGATGTCCGGCCAGTCGGCCGCCCGGTGCAGGCCGCTGTGCCCGTGCATGGTGCCCGCGGTCACCTTGAGGCCGCGCCTGCCCACCTCGTCGGCCAGCTGCGCCGGGTCGGTGGGCAGGTACCCGTACGGCCCCAGTTCCAGCCACTCGTAGCCCACCTCGGCGACCTCGTCGAGGAATCGCGACCAGGGTGTCTGCAGCGGGTCGTCGGCGAACCACACCCCCCAGGAATCAGGGCAGGTGCCGAGGGCCAGCCGCGTGGTGCGCGGCTCCTGGGCCGTCCCCAGGTCGATCGAGCTCATCTGAACGCAATCCTCCTTCCGTCACCGGCCGCCCGTCACCGGGCCGCCCGTCACCGGGCCGGCCGCCACCGGGCCGGCCGCCACCGGGCCAGGCCGTGTCCGGGCCGGCCGCGTGGCTCACTCGCTGGTCGCCCGGCCGCCCCTGGTAGCCCGGCCGCCCTCGGTGCCGCGGCCGCCCTTGGTGGCGCGGCCGCGACCGCCGGGCTCGGCCGGCGCGATACCCAGCTCGCTCACGTCTTCCTCCAGCACCTGGCCGACGGCCGCGACCTCGCCGCCCATGCCTTCGAGCTCGTGGCTGAGCTGCTCCAGCTCACTGCCACCGGCCATCAGGCCGGTGAGCTCGTCCCGGGTGAGCTGGCTCTTCTCGTAGTAGCCGATGCTCCGGCCCCGGTTGAGCAGCAGGAACCGGTCGCCGACCGGGTAAGCGTGGTGCGGGTTGTGGGTGATGAAGATGACGCCCAGGCCGCGCTCCCGGGCCTGGATGATGTACCTGAGCACCACCCCGGACTGCTTGACCCCCAGCGCGGCGGTCGGCTCGTCCAGGATGAGCACCTTGGCGCCGAAGTACACGGCCCGGGAGATGGCCACGCACTGCCGCTCGCCGCCGGACAGCGTGCCGATCGGCTGGTCCACGTCCCGCAGGTCGATGCCCATGTCGAGCAGCTCGCTCTTGCATGTCTTCTTCATGAACGGGATGTCCATCCGCGGGCCCTTGCGGACCTCGTTGCCGAGGAAGAAGTTGCGCCACACCGGCATCAGCGAGACCACGGCCAGGTCCTGGTAGACGGTGGCGATGCCCAGCTCCAGGGCCTCCCGGGGGGAGCTGAAGTTCACCGGTTTGCCCTCGACCTCGTAGCTGCCCGTGCTGGGCTGGTGCAGCCCAGCGATGATCTTGATGAGGGTGGACTTGCCCGCCCCGTTGTCGCCCAGCACGCAGGTGACCTCGCCCGCGCTGACCTCCAGCGAGATCCCGGACAGCGCGATGATGCTGCCGTAGGACTTGCCCGCGTCGGTCAGCCGGACCAGCGGCTGGGAGAAGGACGTCAAGCCTTGCTGCGTGGGGCTGGTCATCTCGCTGCCTCCGCCCGGCGCCGGATGTAGGTGTTGAGCAGGATCGCGCCGAGCAGGATCGCGCCCAGGAAGAACGTGAACCAGTCGGGGTCCCAGCCGGCGTACACGATGCCCTGGTTGACCATGCCGAAGATGAGGGCGCCGATCGCCGCGCCGACCGCCGATCCGTAGCCGCCGGTGAGCAGGCAGCCGCCGACGACCGCGGCGATGATGTAGACGAACTCGTTGCCGACACCCTGGCCGGACTGGATCGTGTTGAACTCGAACAGCGTGTGCATGCCGGTGAACCAGGCCATCAGGCCGACGGCCATGAACAGGCCGATCTTCACCCGGGCCACCGGCACGCCGACCGCGCGGGCGCTGGGGGCCGAGCCGCCCACCGAGAAGATCCAGTTGCCGAGGTGGGTGCGCAGCAGGATCCAGGTGGCCAGCGCGACGAACACGATCCAGTAGATGACCGTGCTCCGGATGTTCACCCCGCCGATGGTGAAGCTGGACGCGAACACCTTCTGCGCGGCCGAGAACCCCTGGATGTTGGAGATGTCCGGGCTGGCCACCGCGTTGGTGATGGTCTGGGTCAGCGCCAGGTTCAGCCCCTGCAGCATGAAGAACGTGCCCAGCGTGACCAGGAAGCTCGGTATCCCGGTCCGCATGACGATCCAGCCGTTGAGGAACCCGACGGTCAGCGACAGAACCAGCGCCACGGCCACCCCGACCCACACGTTCACGGTGAACTCGTAGCTGAACAGCGAGGCGCACAGGGCCGAGCTGGTCACCGCCACCCCCGCCGACAGGTCGAATTCGCCGCCGATCATCAGCAGCGCGATCGGCGTGGCCATCAGGCCATACGTCGAGCTCACGTACAGCACGGTGGAGAACGAGCTGGCATTGCGGAACGGCGGCGCGATGATGAAGAAGAACAGGTAGATGACGATGGCGCCGGTCAGCGCGCCCATCTCCGGGCGGGCGAACAGCCGGGCCAGGGTCGATCTGCGCCCGACCCGCTCGTCCAGGGCCGGCCGATCCGGGCCGGCCTGCAACGTGTCACTCATGAAATCCCTCCTGGTCTGCGGGTGCAGCGGCACCGGCCGGGTGCGGGAGCACCGGCGGGCGGGCCGGGGGCCGGGGCCGGGCCGGTGCGGGGGCCGCCTGCGCCGGTGACCCCCGCACCGCGGCCGCTACCGGGTGCCCCGCTCCGCGTACGCTGCCACCTGGTTGATGTTGGTCTTGTCGATGAACGACGGGCCGGTCAGCACGGTCTGCCCGCCGCCGAGCACGTTCCCGTTGGTCTTGAACAGCCACAGCGAGTCGACCGACTCATAGCCCTGCAGGTAGGGCTGCTGGTCCACCGCCCACTGCACCTGGCCGGACTTGATCTTGGCGATCTCGGCCGCGTTCGTGTCGAACGTGTAGAGCTTGGCGCTGCTGTTCGCCGACTGGATGGACTGGATGGCGACGAGCGCCACCGGCGCGCCCAGCGTGATCACCGCGTCGACGCTCTTGTCCTGGGTGAGCTTGGCCGTCATCGTGGACTGCATGGCCGAGTTGTCGGTGCCGTTCACGTAGAGCTTGGTCATCGTCCCCTCGGATCCCAGGCCCTGCTTGACGCCCGCGCACCGCGCCTCCAGCTGGACCTGGCCCTGAGCCTGCAGCACGCACAGCACGTGCTTGGCCCCGGCCTGGGCCAGCCGCTTGCCCGCCGCGACTCCGGCGATGGTCTCGTCCTGGCCGAAGTACTCCATGCCGCCGCACTGCTGCCAGTTGTTGACGCCCGCGTTGAACATGACGACCGGGATGCCGGCCGCGTCCGCCTTCTTGATCGCCGGGCAGATGGCCTGCGGGTCGGGGTCGGTCACCGCGATGCCGTCCACCTTGCTGTTGATCGCGTCCTGGATCAGCGTGGCCTGCTGGGTCGGGTCGTCGTTGTTGGAGTACTTGAGCGTCACGTTGTCCTTGGCCGCCGCGGCCTGCGCGCCCTTGCGGATGATGTCCCAGAACGTGTCGCCCGGGGCGGCATGGGTGATCATGGCGAACGTGTAGTGCGGCGTGTTGGCGTGCCCGGCCGTCACAGCCGACCCCTGCTCCGCCGCCTTCTTCCCACCGGTGCTGCTGCAGGCGGCCAGGGCGAGCGCGAGGATGGCGACGAGGGCGGCCCCGAGGGCCGTCTTTCTGGATCTGATCATGTGAACTGCCTCCATTGGCGTGCGGGACTGCCTGGTCCTTCTCTCTGGGGGATGGGATGGCGGGGTTCGCATGGCAGCGGCCGGTCACAGGTAGGGCCGCTGGCTGCGCTTGGCCGCCTCGTAGGCCGCGCGGGCCTTCTGGGTGCTGTCCAGCGCCGAGACTTCGGACACCGGGACGTCCCACCAGCTCTCGGACGAGGGGACCGGGGCGAGTGGGTCAGTTTCGACGTACACGACGGTGGTCCGGTCAGCCACCCGGGCCTGGGCAAGCGCGGCCCGGAACTCGGGCACGGTGCGGGCCCGGATCACCCCGGCACCGAGGCTGGCCGCGTTGGCCGCCAGGTCGACGGGCAGGACATCCCCGTCGAGCAGCCCGGACTCCGGGTTGCGGTAGCGGTAGCTGGTGCCGAACCGCTGCGAGCCCAGCTGCTCGGACAGCGACCCGATGGACGCGAAGCCGTGGTTGTCCACGATGATGACCGTCAGCTTGATGTGCTCCGCGATCGAGGTGACGATCTCCTGCGCCATCATCAGGTAGGACCCGTCGCCGACCAGCACGAACACCTCGCGCGCCGGATCGGCCAGCCGGGCGCCGAGGCCACCGGCGATCTCGTAGCCCATGCACGAGTAGCCGTACTCGACGTGGTACTGCTTGGGGTCCCGGGCCCGCCACAGCAGCTGCAGGTCGCCCGGCATGCTGCCGGCCGCCTGGACCACGACGTCCCGCTCGTCCATGAACTCGTTGAGCGCCCCGATGATCTCGGTTTGCGCGGGCAGCGGCTGATGGCCGGCGTGGTAGGCCCGATCGACCACCCGCCGCCAGTCGCTGCCCAGCTCCTGGGCGCGGGCCAGCCAGCCGCTGTCGGCCCGGTAGCCGTCCAGCGCCCGGGCCAGCGCGGCCAGGCCGGCCCGGGCGTCGGCGACCAGCGCCACGCCGGCCTGCTTGCCCGCGTCGAACGCGGCGACGTTCAGGTTGACGAACCGCACCCCCGGGCGGGCGAACGCGGTCCGCGAAGCGGTGGTGAAGTCGCTGTAGCGGGTGCCGACGCCCAGGACCACGTCGGCCTCCGCGGCCAGCGCGTTGGCCACCGGCGAGCCGGTGGCGCCGACGCCGCCGACCGCGCACGGGTGATCCCAGGGCAGCGCGCCCTTGCCCGCCTGGGTGTCGGCCACCGGGATGCCGGCCGCCTCGGCCAGGCGGCGCAGCTCGTCACCGGCCTCGGCGTAGATCACGCCGCCGCCGGCCACGATAAGCGGCTGGCGGGCGGCGCGCAGCAGGCCGGCCGCGCGGGCCAGCGCGGCCGGCTCGGGGACCGGGCGCGGCACGTGCCAGACCCGCTCGCGGAACAGCTCGGCGGGCCAGTCGTGCGCCTCGGCCTGCACGTCCTGGGGCAGCGCCAGGGTGACCGCACCGGTCTCGGCCGGGTCGGTGAGCACGCGCATCGCCGCCAGCAGCGCCGAGGGCAGCTGGGCGGGACGGTTGATCCGGTCCCAGAACCGCGACACGGGCTTGAACGCGTCGTTGACGGACACGTCGTAGGACCGCGGGTCCTCCAGCTCCTGCAGCAGCGGGCTGGCCGCCCGGGTGGCGAAGAAGTCGCTGGGCAGCAGCAGGACCGGGATGCGGTTGATGGTGGCCAGCGCGGCGCCGGTCACCATGTTGGTCGAGCCGGGGCCGATGGACGCGGTGCAGGCCAGGGCCTGCAGCCGGTTTCGCATCCGGGCGAAGCCGACCGACGCGTGCACCATCGCCTGCTCGTTGCGGGCCAGGTAGTACGGCAGGTCCGCGGCCCCGGTGGTGTGCGCTTCGAGCAGCGCCTGGCCGACCCCGGCCACGTTGCCGTGCCCGAAGATGCCGAAGCAGCCGGGGATGAGCCGCTGCTCGGTGCCGTCGCGCTCGGACCGCTGGGCGGCCAGGAACCGCACCAGGGCCTGGGCCACGGTCAGCCGGACGGTGTTCACGCTCACTCCTGCCCGCCGGCCTGGGTACCCGTCTGGCCGCCGGCCTGCGGACCCGCCTGCCCGCCGGCCTGGGTACCCGCCTGCCCGCCGGCCGCGGACGTTAGCGGCAGCCGTGGGTCGATCGGCTGCCCGGGCCAGGTCGAGCGGACCCAGGCATGCGCGGGGTCATCGCAGAACCGCCAGCTGCGCTGCTCCGCCGGGCCGGCCATGACGTTGAGGTAGTAGAGGTGGTAGCCGGGCGGGGCCATGGACGGCCCGTGCCAGCCGTGCGGTATCAGCACCACATCGCCGGTGGCCACCTCGGCCAGCACGTCGACCGGCCGGCTGGCCGTGCCATACACCCGCTGGTACGCCAGGCCCTCGGTCTCGAAGTAGTAGATCTCTTCGAGCTCCGCCTCGTCGTCGCGCTCCTCGTCGTGCTTGTGCGGTGGGTAGGACGACCAGTTCCCGCCGGGGGTGAGCACTTCGACCGCGATGAGCTTGTCGCAGTCGAACGCCTCCGGCGCGGCGAAGTTGTTGACCTGCCGGCTGGCCTGGCCCGCGCCGCGCAGCTCGACCGGCACGCCGGTGGCCGGGCCGTAGCGGGGCGGCAGGCGCCGCGTGCAGCGCGCCGACGGCAGCGCGAACCGGCCGCCGCCCGCCGAGGTGACGGTGACGGCCGCTTCCCGCGGCACGTAGGCGAAGTCACTGACCCGGGCGAACACGTCGCGGCGCCCGTGCAGCTCGAACGTCTGGCCGTCGCAGGACACGGTGGCCGACCCGGCCAGCGGCAGGACGAGCAGTTCCTCGTCGCCGCTGGCCCAGGTGTGCGCGCCGCCCGGCGGCAGCGCCAGCACGCGCAGGCCGCTGTACCGCCAGCCGGCCCGTTCCGGGGTTACCGCCAGGGAGAACGCTCCGTCTCCAGTGGACCCGCGGGGCAGATAGAGCTTGTCGTCCATACCTCACTCCCGCATCAGGCCGACGGCGGCGTCCACCGCGCCCGCGACGTCGTCATCCGGGGGGAACAGCAGCGCCCGGCCGACCACCAGGCCATGGACCGAGGGGAATCGCAGGGCCTTGCGCCAGCGGTCGAACGCGGCATCCTGGTCCGCGCTGACCTCACCGCCGAGCAGCAGCGCGGGCAGCGTCGACGCGGCCAGCACCCGTTCCATGTCGTCCACCACCGGCAGCTTGAGCCAGGTGTAGGCGGACGTCGTGCCGAGCCCGGCGGCCACCGCGATGGACCGGGTGACCGCCTCGGGCGACAGGTCGTTGCGTACCCGCCCGTCGACCCGGTGCGAGATGAACGGCTCCACCATGGCCATCAGGCCGCGGGAGGCCAGGTCGCTGACGGCCCGGGCGCAGCCCTCCATGGTCTGCGTGGTGGCCGGGTCCTCGGGGTCGATGCGGAACAGCATCTTGCCGCCGTCGAACCCCATCCGGGCGATCGTGGCCGCGTCGTACCCGGTGAACCGGTCGTCGATCTCGAACACGGTCCCGGCCAGGCCGCCGCGGTTCATCGAGCCCACGACCACCTTGTCGTCCAGCACGCCCATCAGCAGCAGATCCTCGATGACGTCCGCGGTGCCGAGCACGCCGTCCACGCCGGGCCGGGACAAGGCGAGGGACATCCGCTCCAGCAGCCCGGCCCGGTCGGCGATGGCCATCGGCCGGTCGCCCACCCGCAGGGCACCCCGGGCGGGGTGGTCGGCGGCGATGATGAACAGCCGGTTGTCGTCGCCGAGCAGCCTGGCCCGGCGCTTGCGGCGCAGCGCCGCCTCGGCGATGGCCTGCGGGCGCCGGGTGCGCACTTCGAGGATGGCCTTCAGGTGATCATGCATCGGCGTCCTCCTGCGGCCGCTCACCCAGCAGCGCCTCCACCTCGGCCGCCGTCGGCATTGCGTCGGAGCAGGCGACCCGGGACGCCACGATCGCCCCGGCGGTGTTCGCGAAGCGCATCACCCGCTCCAGGTCCCAGCCCGCCAGCAGCCCGTGGCACAGCGCCCCGCCGAACGCGTCGCCCGCACCCAGGCCGTTGACCACCTCCACCGGCACGGGCGGCACCTCGACCGCGACCGAGCGGTCGTGCGCCAGCACCCCCTTCGGGCCCTGCTTGACCACGGCCAGGCTGACGCCGAGGTCGTGCAGGGCCTGCGCGGCCGCCAGCGGTTCGCGGGTGCCGACCGCCACCTCGCACTCGTCGAGGTTGCCAACCGCGACGCTGGCCAGCCGCAGAGCTTCCTGGACCCACGGGCGCGCCTGCTCGGCTGACGGCCAGAACATCGGCCGCCAGTCGAGGTCCAGCACGGTAGGCTCGCGCCGCCCGCGGGCCTCCAGCGCGGCCAGCGTGGCGCTGCGGCTCGGCTCCGCGGACAGGCCGGTGACGGTGGCCCAGAAGATGTCCGCCGCCCGGATCGCGCCGAAGTCCAGCTCCTCGCGGTGGATCTCCAGGTCCGGTGCTTTCGGCCAGCGGTAGAAGTACAGCGGGAAGTCATCCGGCGGGAAGATCTCGCAGAAGGTCACCGGTGTCGGCAGGCCGGGCACGGCCGTCACGTACTGGTCATCGACCCCGTAGCCGCGCAGCGCGCGGTGGATGAACTGGCCGAACGGGTCGTCGCCGGTGCGGGTGATGACGGCGGCGCGACGGTGGTACCGGGCCGCGGCGACCGCCACGTTGGTGGCACTGCCGCCGAGATACTTGCCGAACGTGGCGACGTCCGCCAGCCCGACGCCGATCTGCAGCGGGTATAGGTCGACGCCGATCCGGCCCATGGTCAGGACCTCGGGGGCGGTCACCCGCATCGGCGCTTCCTCCCTGGCGGCAGCTGGCTGGCCGGAGTGCTTCTGCTGCTGACTTTTTACGCCGCGATTACCAGCCGGTCAAGAGTATGTCCCGACATACTTACGTACGCATCTGTTAGCAGCCTGACGACCAGGTGTCATAATGGGTCTACCACTGATGTGGCCGCGCCTCCAGAGGCGCCGCACAGCCGCCGCACAGCCGCCACCGGAGAGGTAGCCGTGAACCCTGTTGCCCCACCCATCCAGGTCGACCGGAACAGCCCGGTCCCGCTCTACTTCCAGGTGGCACAGCATCTCGAGGACCTGATCGGGTCCGGTGAGCTGGCGCCGGGGGCGCGGCTGGAGAACGAGATCGACCTCGCCGACCGGCTCGGCCTGTCCCGCCCGACCATGCGCCGGGCCATCGAGTACCTGGTGGACCGCGGCCTGCTGGTCCGCAAGCGGGGCGTGGGCACTCAGGTCGTGCATCCCAAGGTGCAGCGGCAGGTGGAGCTGACCAGCCTGTATGACGACCTGGCCAAGGCGGGCCAGGACCCGCACACCCGGGTGCTCAGCTTCGCCACCGAGCCGGCCCCGGACGCGCTGGCCGTCGAGCTCGGCATCCCCGAGGGCACCCCGGTCTACGTGTTCGAGCGGCTCCGGTACGCCGACGGCGAGCCGCTCGCGCTGCTGCGCAATCACGTGCCCGCCGGCCTGCTCCCGCTGACCGCGGACGACCTGGAGCTCCAGGGTCTGTATAACCTGCTCCGGGCGCATGGCATCAACCTGCGGATCGCCAAGCAGTCCATCGGGGCCCGCGCGGCGACCGCGGCCGAGTCCCGCGCGCTCAGCGAGGCCAAGGGCGCGCCGGTGCTGACCATGGCCCGGGCCGCCTACGACGACCAGGGCCGCGCGGTCGAGCACGGCAACCACATCTACCGGGCCTCGCGGTACAGCTTCGACCTCACCCTGACCGGCTGGTAACCGCCCGGCACACCCGCCACGCGGCACGGCGCCGGTCACACCCCTGCCGCGCGGCCGGCGGCCAGCAGGTTCTCCGCGGCCAGCCGCAGGCCCTCGACCTGGTCCAGCTCGGTGTCCTCGTGCTCGATGTTCACCGCCATGTCCGGATCGACCGCCGCCAGCGCCCGCAGGAACGCGGCCCAGAACTCCAGATCATGCCCGCGGCCGACGGCCACGAAGTTCCACGACGCGTCCGCGGGCCACCGGGTCAGCGTGTTCCGCCCGCCCAGGCCCAGCGGGCTGCGCTCGGCGGGGACCCGCTGGAACCGGTCGTCGAGCACGCCGTAGACGCGGCAGTTGCGCTCGTTGATCCGGGTGTCCTTGGCCGCGGCGTGATAGACGAGATCACCGAGGTGCCCGATCGCGGCGACCGGGTCGATGCCCTGCCAGAACAGGTGGCTCGGATCCATCTCGGCCCCCACGTGGGTGGCGTTGATCTCGGTGGCCAGCCGCTCCATCGTGCCCGGGTTGAACACGACGTTGTGCGGGTGCATCTCGATGCACACCTTCACGTCGGCGTCGCGCGCCCGGGCCTGGATGTCCCGCCAGAACGGGATGGCCACCTCGGCCCACTGGTAGTCCAGGACGTCGAGGTACTGGCTGTCCCACGGGTTGACCACCCACGACGGATACCGCCCGCCGGGATGCGCGGCGGGCGAGCCGGACATCGCCACCACCCGCCTGACCCCGAGCAGGCTGGCCACCGTGATCGCCTGGCGCAGATCGGCGGCGTGCTTCGGGCCGACCTCGGGATCGGGGTTGAGCGGGTTGCCGTTCACGTTCAGCCCGGTGAGGGTGACGCCGGCCGACTCGAACTGGCCCAGGTACTCGGCGGGCGTGATCGCCCCGGACAGCAGCTGCCCGATCGGCAGGTGCGGGGCCGGGATGAACCCGCCGGCGTTGATCTCGGCGCTGGTCAGCCCCAGCTCCCGGAGGATCTTGAGGGTCTCCGGCAGCGGCCGGTCGTGCAGGCAGGCCGTGTAGGCGCCAAGCTTCATGATGTCGCTCCTTCCTGTGCGGCGGCCACGGCCACGGCCTGGCCGCCGGTCTGGGCGGACGCGGTGACCGCGGCGAGCACCCGGAGGTTGTGCAGGCCCTCGGCCAGCCGCGGGCAGCGCGGCAGCCCGTCGAGCCCCGCGATCTCCTCCAGGAACGCGCGCGCCTGGAAGACGAAGAAGTCGTTCTGCCCGTGCCCGACGCTGGGGAAATCCATCGGCAGGCCCCGCGCGATGTACGGGTGGGCCGGGCCCAGCAGCACCTGCCGGTACCCGCTGGCCGCCGCCGGCGCCGAGCCGTCGGCGATGGTGAACTCGGCCACCCGGTTCAGGTCGAACGCCGCCGCGCCGTCCGCGCAGAACACGTCGAAGCCCAGCGAGTTGGCCAGCCCAAAGGCGACCCGGGACACCGCGAGGGTACCGGTGGCCCCGCTGCTGAACACGGCGGTGAACGCCGCGACGTCCTCGTTTTCCACCGGCTCCCGCTGGTCGCTGACGGGCACCCCGCCCGCGTGCCCGACCGCGGTGCCCAGCGGCACCGGGCGGTCGTCGATCACGGTGCGCAGCACGCCGCCGCATACGCTGCGCACCGGGCCGCAGAGGAACTCGCCCACGTCCACCAGGTGGGTGCCGATGTCGGCCAGCGCCCCGGTGCCGGGGCCGCCCCGGTACCGCCAGCTCATCGGGGCATCAGCGCTCACCCCGTAGTCGCACCAGTAGTGCCCGCTGAACAAGGTGGGCGGGCCGAGGCGGCCGCCGGTGACCTGCTGGCGGATGGCGTTGATCGCGGGCGAACGGCGGAACGTGAACCCGATGGCCGCCACGCAATCCGACTTGCCGGCCGCGTCGACCATGGCCTGCCCGTCGGCCACCGACGGGGCGAGTGGCTTCTCGCACAGCACGTGCTTGCCCGCCGCCAGCAAGGCGGTGACGATCTCGCGGTGCAGGTCGTTGGCGACCACCACGCTGACCGCGTCGATGTCGGGGGCGTCGGCGATCGCCTGCCAGCTGGTCTCGGCCCGCTGGTAGCCGTACCGCCGCGCGGTGTCGTCGGCGAACGGCCGATGGGCATCGGCGATGGCCACCAACCGCACGTCGGGCAGGCCGGCGCCGAACACCGCCGGCGCCGACCGGTAGCCGCTCGCGTGCGCCCGGCCCGCCATGCCGGCGCCGATCACCGCGACGCCGATAGAACTTTTGCTCAACGGTTTTCACTCCCCACTGACCCCGGCACCGGCCTGCGGAATCCACCCACTGACCTCGCGTGCCCGGCACCCGGTGACTACGCCGACGGAGCTCGCGCCCCCGGCACCCGGCCACTCCGGCCACTGACCCCGCGCCCCGGCATCCAGGCACTCCCCTCACCGTCTCGCGCCCTCGGTGTTAAAGCGCTTTAATAGATTGGAACCGGGCCCGGATGATGTGTCAAGGGCCAATCACCCGGGTGGGAGACAGGCCCAGCCGCGGCAGTCGGGAGATGGTGTGCCAGATCGGGAACGGCGCGGCCGGGCCGGCCGGGACGCCCGCACCGGCTCCGGGCGGGCACCGGGCCGGCGGCCGCGGCTGACCGACGTGGCGGCCCGGGCCGGGGTGTCCCCCGGGCTGGTGTCCCTGGTGCTGCGCAACCAGCCCGGCCCGAGCGCGCCGACCCGGGACCGTGTCCTCGAAGCCGCCCAGCAGCTGGGCTACCGCGCCGACCGGACGGCCAGCCTGCTGGCCCGGCGGCACAGCCGCCACCTCGGCGTGGTGCTGGACGTGCGCAACACCTTCCATGCCGAGCTGGTCACCGACCTGGACGAGACCGCCGGCCAGCTCGGCTACGACCTGGTGCTGGCCACGCTGACGCCAGCCCGGGACGAACGACGGGCGGCCGAGACGCTCCTCGACTTCCGGTGCGAGGCGCTGATCCTGCTCGGGCCCATCGATACAGCCGGGCAGCTGTCCGCCCTGGGCCGCGAGCTTCCCGTCGTCGTGGTCGGCAGGCGGATCCGCTCGGACACCCTTGATGTGGTCCGGGCCGCCGATGACCAGGGAGTGGCCCAGGCCGTTGGCCACCTCGTGGAACTCGGCCATCATGACATCGCGTTCCTGGACGGGGGGCGCGGGACGATCGCGGCCGACCGGCGCCGTGGCTACCGCGCCGCGATGCGCGGTCGCGGGCTGGCTGACCGGCTGCGGATCATCCCCGGTGACCACACCGAAGCGGCGGGCACCCACGCCGCCGAGCTGCTGTCCGGCGCGGCTGGCTCACCCACCGCGGTGATCGCGTCCAATGACCGGAGCGCGGTCGGGCTGCTGGACGCGCTGGCCCGGCGGGGCGTGGCCGTGCCGGGTGGCATGTCGGTGGTGGGCTATGACGACAGCGTGCTGTCCCGGCTCGCCCACGTGGACCTGACCACGGTCAGCCAGGATGCCCGTGAGCAGGCCGATCAGGCGGTATCGCTCGTTGTGGGCCGGCTGGAGACCGGCCGGACCGACGCCCGCGAGGTTGTCCTCTCCCCCCGCCTGGTCGTCCGGAGCACCACCGGGCGGCCGGGGTCCTTAAGCTGACACTTATACGCAATCTGATGGGCTCCTACCTGTGGCGACGATGCCTGTAGCTCGCCCATTCTTGAGAAGGTACGTTTAATGTCATTTCTGCGATTGGAGACTTCCCGCCAATAAAGAGCGGAGCGAGTGCGGTAATCGCTGCGATCTGGGTCGGCGCCGATCGCATGATAGAGCTATTGCCGTTTCTCGAACCATTCATTGCTCGTCAATGCCCAGCGTTCATGATCAACGTATTCGCCGTTTATTTGAATGAGCTTCCGTGAGATTCCCTCACTCTTGAATCCCATTCTCTTAACCAGCCGCGCTGAGGGGACGTTCTCAAGCTGCACATCTGCCTCGAGACGGTGGAGCCCGAGCCCGAGACCGAGATCCCGGAAAGCGAAGTCAATAACATGCTCAAGCCCGGAGGACATGTAACCCATCCTGGCATACTTCTCAAACACGCCATAACCCAGGCGTCCACGATCGTAGGGCTCACGCTCGATGTGAGTCAGGCTCACGGAGCCAACGATTGAGTCCTCGTCACAGACGACGAAGCAGAACGAATTTTCTCCATCAAATCCAGATAGATACCGATCGAAGGCATCAAAATCGGTAGGTAGCTTGATCCATTTCCGATGGAACTGGAAGCTCTCCTGCGCCAAGCCCACGAAAGCGGGCGCGTCATCATCCCTGAGACGGCGGACGCTAGTCCGCACACTCGATCGTGAGATCGCCAGACTCCCAGCCGCGGCTCGGACTTCCTCAGCGCTCGGCACGGAGGCGCGCAACTGGGGGCCTGGTCGTGTGGCGGTCATCCGGCGAGGGTATCGGACAATGACCACGGCGAGTCAAGATCATGGGCTATCAGCAAGATCATGGGCTATCAGCCAGGTAATAACCTGCCGGCAGAACCGGTCGCTGTGACCGACGGCGCCGCCCGGCTCCAAGCGCGCATGCTGTATGTGAAGATCGACGACGGCCGGCCGCGAAGCCGCGGCCTGGGACGGCCGCGGCGGCTGCCCGATGGCGAGCGGATCACGCTGGCCGTGGCCCAGGCGCTGCTGGCACCAGTTCGGAGGCCCGCTGGCCGCGTATCACCGCTGCCCGGCTGGCTTGGGCCTTTCCTTTCCGGCCGGCTCAGCCTGCCCATGATCGGTGGTCAGTTCCCGCCCGGAGCTGCCGCCGGACGTCAGGGCGGCCACCGGCCGATACCCGCCCACGCGCGCCGCGCAGCCATCACCCGCGACCGGCTCCCCGCGCCCCACGACCTGAGCCAGGCTGGTCAACCGCTGCTACGGCCCGTACGATGCCCGGTCAGGCCGGCTGGCCGCGGGCGGGGAGGCAGTCCCCGGGCCAGGCACACGGCGCCGGTGAGCAGCATCGTGCCCAGCACGATCAGGTAGATGATCCCGCACGGCTCACCCCACTCGAACCGCTGCGGGTACCGGGCCAGCGCGATGACCTGGAACAGCACGAACAGGAGATACCCGATCGCGGCGGGCCGCAGGCGCCGGGCGTCCCGCTCCAGCAGCGCGTGCGCCGCGGCCACCCCCAGGCTGATCAGCCAGGCGGCGGTGGCCCGGCCGACCAGCGGGGTGATCGCCCAGGGCCAGGCGGGCGCCGAGCCGAGCGGCGCGGCGAACAGCGCCACGCCCAGCCCCAGCAGCAGCACCGCCTGGGCGGCGACCAGGATGTAGACCCAGCTGGGCAGCGGCGTGGTCCGGGGTGGATCCCCGCCCGGGGTGCGCGCCTGCACCACGAGGACGATCAGCATCAGCACCGGGACCAGCGCGTAGATCCCGATCCAGGCCCAGGTGACGAGGCGGGTCGCGGCGCCGAACTGGCTGCCGAGGTGGAACTTGTTCAGATGGATCAGCGTGGCCGCCAGCGTCAGCAGGGTGAACACGAGCACGGTGGGCACCGCGATCCGCGCGTTGGCCCACACGGTCTGCCGCCCGGCCAGCGCCTCGATCGCGAAGCTGGCCCAGTAACCGCCGCCCAGGAAGGCGGCGGCCAGCGGGTTCACGATGGTCCACGCGAAGTACGTGCCGGTCCGCTCGGTGAACACGTACAGCTGGAACCCGGCCAGCAGGACCAGCACCGCCGCCACGAACAGCAGTATCCGCATGCCGGGTACCAGGGGCCGGATGCGGCCCGCGGCTGGCTGCGCCGATCGCGAGCCGGACGCCGGGAGCCCGGGCGCTTCCGCGGACCGGGGCGGCCGTCCGTTGTGTCCCTGCACCGGCGTTACCGCCCCGCTGCTCTTTCCGCGACGGCCAGGGCATCGAGTCTGCGGTGGATCAGGGGGATGGTGACCGCGCCCTCGCCCACCGCGGAAGCGACCCGTTTGACCGAGCCCTGGCGCACGTCTCCCGCGGCGAACACGCCGGGCAGGCTGGTCTCATGCGGCATCGGCGAGCGGTCCAGCGGCCAGTCACCGCCCGCCCCGGTACCCTCGCCGAGCAGGTCCGGCCCGGTGAGGATGAATCCCCGCTCATCCCGGGCCACGCTGTCGCCGAGCCAGTCCGTCCGGGGCTGCGCGCCGATCAGCGCGAACACGGCATCGGCCGGGACACTCTCCCGCTGGCCGGACGGCCGCTCCTCCAGCATCAGTGACTCCAGGCGATCGGTCCCGGTGGCGTCCACCACCTGCACCTGATACCGGACGCCGATGTTCGGCGCGGCGGCTATCTCCCGGATCAGGTAGTCGGACATGGTCGCGGCCAGCGTGTCCGCGCGGACCAGCACCGTGACCTGCGCCGCCCACTTGGCCAGATGGATCGCGGCCTGGCCGGCCGAGTTGGCGCCGCCGATGACGAACACCTGCCGGCCACGCATGGCCGGTGCCTCGCTCACCCCGGCCCCGTAGAACAAGCCCCGGCCCAGCAGTGCTTCCAGGTTGGCCACGCCGAGCCGGCGGTAGGCGGCGCCAGTGGTGATGATCACGGTCCGCGCGGTGATCGCGCCGCCGTCCGAAAGCTGCAGCTGGTACCGGTCGCCATCCGCGGACAGGCCCATCACCCGCCGCATGAACAAGAACGTGGCGCCGAAGAACCAGGCCTGCTGGTAGGCCTCGATGGCCAGTCTGGCCCCGGTGACCCCCTGGGCAAACCCGGGGTAGTTGCGGATCATCGAACTGGTCCCGGCCTGACCGCCGACCGCCTCGTGCTCGATGACCACGGTCCGCAGGCCCTCCGAGGAGGCGTACACCGCGGCCGCCAGTCCGGCCGGGCCGGCCCCGACCACCGCGACATCGAACACTTCCTCGGCCGGTACCGGCCGCATCAGGCCGAACGCCTCGGCGATCTCCAGGTTGGACGGGTTGAACAGGGTCGACTGCTCCGCGCCGAACCGGAGCTGAACTACCGGCAGATCGACCCGATCCGGATCGAACTCCGAGAGCATCTCCCGGCCACGCTCGGAGTGGGCGTCGTAAAAACCGAAGGGGATGCCGTTGCGGGGAAAGATTTCCCGCAGCTCCTGGGAACGCGGCGACCATTGCTCGCCGATCACCCGCACCGCTTCGAAGCCACCAGCGCGCTGACTGCGCCACTCGCTCAGGAACTGGGTGATGGCCTGGTTGAACTCCTCGTCAGGGTGCTGCTCGGAGTAGATCACCCAATGGTCGATCTTGCCCAGCGTGACCGCGTCGAACATGGGCCGCGCCGTCTGCCAGTCCCCCCACCGCGCTGCGGCGACCCGGGACGCTTCCGGGTCGACGGCGCGGACCGTGCCGAGCACCTCGATGCCGTCCGGGTCCCGTTCACTCACGGCGCCGATGACGATGGCGATGGGGGTGCCCGCACCGGCCAGCCCGCGCAGCCGCGTGCCCAGCTCCGCGGGCTCGGCACAGACCTCGATCTGATAATCCGTGCCGTAGCGCCGGGACAGTTCCCGCAGCAAGGGGCGGCGGGCATTCGGATCTCGGCTGACCACGACGATGACCGGCCGCTCGGCGTCGCGATCCGGGCCGCGGCCGTCCGGCGCCGGCGCCTGACTGGTTGGAGAATGATCGCTTGTCATCCTGCCCCCCGGCGTTCCAGCTGTGCGCGGCGTTCGCCGGACCCCTGGTTACGCCGTTCAGGGCGAGGCCGCGGCACAGCTTTGGGATGAACTTATACCTGGATCTTAGGTGTGATTTACCTCAACATTACCCATTTGGGCCGGGGGGGCGGGTTCGGGGGTGGGTCGAGGATCGGCGGCCGGGTGCCCTGGGCCGCGGAGCAGGCCCCGGCAGCCAGGCGGGACGGGACCGCGGACGGGGAGTCAGCGGCCGGGCGGGACGGGACCGCGGACCTGACCTCGGCGGCCTGGCGGGACGGGACCGCGGACCTGACCTCGGCGGCCTGGCGGTCCCGGGGCGTGATCCCGCCGTCCGCAGGCTTACTGCCCGGCGCCGGTCGCCACGGCCGGGCGGGACGGCGGCTGGCCCGGCGGCGGGGCCGTTCGAAGCGGTACAGCAGCAGCCACACCACGGCCAGGGTGGCGGCGAAGACGGGCAGCCAGGCGAGGCGCTGCGCCACCCATAGCCCGGTGGACGGCGCGGTGAGCAGGCCAGGAAGCCGGCCGAATGCCGATCCGGCCAGGTTCACCAGCAGGAAGGCTGACTGGTGCCAGAGGAACAGGGTCATCGCGGACAGGTTGGCCAGCGCGACCGCGGCCCAGGCCAGCGGGCGGCGCATCAGCCGGCCCAGCACCGGCCGCAGCAGCAGCGCGAGGCCAACCTGGGCCACGCCGAAGGTGACCGCGGCCAGCGTGGGCGGGTTCAGGTTGGAGATGTGCGCGCCGTTCACGCCGACCATGCTCGCCGGGTAGCCCGCCCAGGTGACCAGGGCCAGGGTGGCGGCCACGCCGCCGGCCAGGAGGGCGGCCGGGACCCGCCAGCCGTGGAATGCCCCGCGCGCCCAGGCCATGCCGAGCAGGTAGGGGACCAGCCAGCCGGCCCCGACGTTGATCCAGCCGAGCCAGCCCGGACCGCCCAGCGCGAACCGGGCCGCGTCCACCCCGGCCACCGCAGCCGCGGGAAACACCGCGGCCAGCGCGCCGCAGCGGCGTACCAGGGCCGCGGCCAGCGGGGTCAGCGCGGTCAGCCCGGCGAACACGCACAGGAACCACAACGGGCTGAGCACCAGGAAGGCCACGGTATGAATGGTCCCCATCGGGACACCGGCCAGGGCCATCCCGGCCGTCACCGGCACCCAGACGGCGGCCAGCACGGCCACTGGGCGGCCCAGCCGGGCCATCCGCTGGCCCAGCCAGGCCCAGTAGCCGCGGCTGGCCCGCCCGCCGCGGCGGGCGCTGGCCAGGCTGCGGGCGGCCGCGTAGCCACCGACGAAGAAGAACACCGCGAGCGTCTGGAACAGCCACGACACGGGGGCCAGGGCGGGCATGGCGGCCAGCGGGCTGCGGTCGTACAGCCCGCCGCCGGCCGGCACCAGCGCGGTGACCAGCCAGTGACCGAGGATGACACCCACGATGGCCAGGGCGCGCAGGGCGTCCACCGTCCGGTCGCGGCTGGCCGGCGTGCGGGCCTCGATCCGCGCGGCCAGCGCCCGCGCCGCCTGGGCCGGGTGCGCGCTCACCGGGTCACCATCCCGGGCTGGCCCAGCGCGATGTAGGCGAGGTTGCGCAGCGAGCTGCTGCCCGGGGCGAGATAGCTGCTGTGCCCGCTGCTACCGCAGCCGAACCGGCGGGCGCCGAAGGAGGGCGCGGTTGGGTCGGTCCCGAAGCCGAGGCCGAGCAGGTGGATGTGCGGCACGTCACGGATCCAGTCGCCCGCCTCCCGGCCCGCCCAGACCCGCGCCGTGGTGTGCAGGGACCGCACCGAGGAGGCGTCCATGCCCGGGCTGCCGAACACCGCGATGTCGGTGACCGGCAGGCGCGGCGCGGCCAGCCCGCACACCACCGACCCGTAGCTGTGGCACAGCAGGGCGACCCGGTCGCCTTCGGTGGCCAGGCCGCTGACCAGCGGCCGGAGGGCCTGCGCGCCCTGCCCGGCGTTGCCGGAGGTGAGCACGGCCGGGCTGAGCAGGCTGGGCGTGCGGTAGCCGAGCCACGCGATGACCGCGAGGTGGGCACCCGGATCGAGCCGGCGGGCCTGCCCGGCGAGCGCCCGGGCGCCGCCCTCGGGCGAGGCCGGGCCGCGCGAGTCGAACGTGGCCAGCGAGGTGTCGGAGCCGGGGACCAGGATGGCGACCCGTCGGGCGGTGGCCAGGTTGCCGATCACCTGGACGGCTTCACCCTGCCCGCCGGCGTCGAACCCGAGCAGCTGCTGGTGGCTGAGGCCGGTCAGCGTGCGGGCCAGGGCCGGGTTGCCGGACCGGGCGGCGGACCGGGCCGCCGTGGCGGCCGCCCGGTCGTTGGCGGCGTAGCGCGTGGCCAGCGCCGGCTGGGTGAGGGCGGGCAGCGACACCGGCGGATCGGCCGGGGCCGCCGGGCTCACCGCGGCCGTCAGCGTGACGGCGGCGGCGGCGGCGACCGCGGCGAGCGCGGTCACACGGCGGAGTCTCATGGCGTTTCCCTTCTGGTCCAGTGGCGAACTGGCCAGAAAGTTACGGATCGCGGCCGGTAGCTGGCGTCCCGCTGCGGAGCCGCTTTCACGCCTGCCTCCGGGGTACCGGCCACGGCGCCAACCCCTACCGGAGTAGGGCCGGCGGATACCCCGCTCGGGTCATGAAATGGCTTGGGCGGCGCACCTACGCTGGAGACATGAGTTCGGGTGCCGTGCAGCGCCTCACGGCGACGGTCACCGCCACCTTCGCGGGCGGTATCACCGACCCGCCCACTCCCCGGTCACGCCGGCTCCGCTGGCGGCGGTTCGACCTGGTGTTCCTGGCCGACCTGCTGATCGGGATCATCTGCCTGGCGACCACCGATTCCTGGCTGGAGACGCAGAACGCCCAGCACGGCCAGCGGTTCAGCACCGAGAACCTGCTGTTGTTCGCGCTGGCAGTCAGCCTGCCGGTGGTACTGCGCACCCGGTTCCCCGCCTCAGCCTGGGCGCTGTCCACGCTGGCCATGGGCTGGACGGCGGTGGCGATCGGGCCGAGGTCGTTCTCGTCCGTCGTGTACGTCCCAGCCGGGCTGCTGGTGTATGGCCTCTGCCTGTACTCGGTGGCGGTGCGCTGCCGGCCCTGGTTCGTGGTCACCGCGGCGATCGTCACCCTGACCGCCGCCATTCTCATCGACGGCCGGACCAGCGCGGGTGCCATCCTCGCGGCCATTCCCCTGCTCATCGGCACGGTCGTCCGGTCGCGGCGCAGCGGCCAGGTCGAGCTGGCCCAGCAGGCCCGGCGGCTGGAAGGCGAGCGGGCGCTGCTCGAAGAACGCCAGCGCATCGCGCGGGAGCTGCACGACATCGTGGCCCACCACATGTCGGTGATCGCCATCCAGGCCGAGGCGGGGCCGCGGAAGGTCGCCGACCCGCCGCCCGAACTGGCCGAGAGCTTCGCCGACATCCGGGCCAGCGCGCTCACCGGGCTGCACGAACTGCGCCGGCTCCTCGGGGTGCTGCGCAGTGGCAGTACCGACACCGCGCCCCAGCCCGGCCTGGGCGAGCTGGACGACCTGCTCGACTCGGCCCGCAGCGGCGGGCTGCGCGTCGCCTCGGGGGTCAGTGGCACACCCCGGCCGCTGCCGCCGGGCCTGGACCTGTCCGCCTACCGGATACTGCAGGAGGCGCTGAGCAACGCGATGCGGCACGCGCCCGGGTCGGCGGTGCGGGTGGAACTGCTGTACGCACCCCGGTCAGTGGTAATAAAGGTGCGCAACGGCATCCCCCCGGGCTGCCCGCACGACGAGAATGGGACCGGCCACGGCATCATCGGCATGCGGGAGCGTGCGGTCATGCTCGGCGGGCACCTGGAGGCCGGCCTGACGGAGGACGGCGGCTTCCTGGTCACCGCCGTGCTGCCGGACACCAAGAACCAGGTGGAGGCGCCGACGTGACCGTCCGCGTGGTGATCGCCGACGACCAGGGCATGGTCCGGTCCGGCTTCTCCACGCTGCTGAACAGCGAGCCGGACATCGAGGTCGTCGGCGAGGCGGTGAACGGCGCGGAAGCCGTCAGCCGGGCCGCCGAGCTGCGGCCGGATGTGATGCTGATGGACGTGCGCATGCCGGTGCTGGACGGCCTGCAGGCCACCAGGCAGATCACCGCGATGATCGACCCGCCCAGGGTGCTGGTGCTGACCACGTTCGACCTGGACGACTACGTCTATCAGGCGCTGCGCTGGGGCGCCAGCGGCTTCCTGCTCAAGGACGCCTCGGCGGAGGAACTGGCCAACGCGGTCCGGGTGGTCGCGGCCGGCGATGCGCTGCTGGCCCCGGGCGTGACCAGGCGGCTCATCGCCGAGTTCGCCCGGCTGGGCGCGCCCCGCGGTCCCAGCCGCCGCCAGCTTGGGGAGCTGACCGAGCGGGAAACCGAGGTGCTCGCGCTGGTCGCGCGGGGGATGTCGAACGCGGAGATCGCCGGCCGGCTCGTCGTCGCCGAGCAGACGATCAAGACCCATGTCAGCCGCATCCTGATGAAGCTGGGCCTGCGGGACCGCACCCAGGCCGTGGTCTTGGCTTATGAGACCGGGCTCGTCCAGCCGGGCGGCTGACAGTGCGCGGTAATTGCGTAATGCAGCGAGGTTCGGCGTTGCTGCGGACCGTCCCGCACGGGCAGCCCGGTGGTGCGCGGCGGCGGGACGCGGCCTTCGCGGCCGCGGCGTGCGGGGTGCTGGCCGCGTACAACAACGTGACCGGGCCCTGGCAGCGGGGGTGGTACCCGCTGGCCAACCTGGCGGCGGCCGGGGCCGCGGTCGCGGCGGCGAGGGTGAGTGGCCTGACCCCCGCTGACCTGGGGTTGCAGCGCGACGGGGTGCGCGGCGGGGTGCGCGCCGCGGCGGGCCCGGCCGGGGCGCTGGCGGTGGGCTGGCTGGCCCTGGCCGCGGCGCCGGCCACCCGCCCGGCCCTGGCCGACCAGCGGGTCAGCGGGCTGACCTGGCCCGGGCTCGGCTATCAGGTCATCATCCGGATTCCGGTCGGCACCGTGCTGTGGGAGGAAACCGCGTTCCGCGGCGTGCTCCAGGCGTCGTTGCGCCGGGTGCTGCCCGGCCCGGCCGCGGTGGCCGTGACCAGCGCGGTGTTTGGCATCTGGCACATCCGGCCAACCGTGGCCGCGCTGCGGGTCAACCGGCTGGCCACCAGCCGCCGTGCGGAACTGGCCGGCGTGGCGGCGGCGGTGGCGGGCACGGCGGCCGCCGGGGTCGTGCTGTCCTGGCTGCGGAACCGGTCCGGCAGCCTGGCCGCGCCGGCGCTGCTGCACCTCACCGCGAACTGCGGCGGCGCGCTGGCGGGCTGGTGGGCGGTTACCCGCCGGTGACCAGCCGACCGCCGGTGATCAGTCGACGGTGCCGTCGCCGACCGGGTCGGCTGGCTCGCCCGGCGGCACCACGGTCTTCCCGCGCGGCCGGGCGGTCAGGGTACGGGGCAGCAGCCGGGTACTCCGGCTGGCGGCTGGGCTGGCTGGCTGGCCTGGGCTCGCCTCCTGGCCCGGGGTGGGTGCCTGGCCCGGGGTGGGTGCCTGGTCCGGGGTGAGCGCCTGGTCCGGTCCGGGCGCCGGGCCGGGGGGACCCGGTGGGCGTGGGCCGGGCGGTGGGGGCGGCGGCCCGGGGTTGGCCTCGCCCCGGCTGGGGCCGCCCAGGTGCAGGTTCGGGGCCCGGAGGCTGCTCAGCGCCGGCGCCCGGGCGACCAGGATCACGCCGGCAACCAGCGCCACTATCCCCGCCGCCTGAAGCGCGAGCATCGGCGGCGAGATACGGATCGCGTCACCGAAGACCAGGACGCCGAGCAGGATGCCGACCACGGGTTCCGCGGCGGTGATGGCCGGGAGCGAGGCGTGCAGCGGCGCGGCGCTGAACGAGTTCTCCATCAGCCACAGCGCGGCCAGCGCGGCCAGCGCCAGGCTGTAGGCGGGCCAGGTGGTGAACACGGCGGCCAGGCCGTGGTGCTTGACGATGAGCAGGGTGTTCCGGGTCAGCGCGTCCGAGATGCCGAAGCACAGCCCGGCGGCCAGGCCGGTGAGCGTGGCACGCTGCTGGCCGGTGCGCCGCAGGCCCGCGCGGACCAGGAGGAGCGCCAGGAACCCGATCGCCGCCGCCGACGGCCAGTAGGCGGCCGACCCGAAGCGCATGCCCTCCGCGTTGACCGACCGTGCGGCGGACAGCGCGCCCACCCCCCCGCTGAGCAGGATGGCGCCCAGGATCTCCGATTTGCGCAGCCGCTCGCCGCTCAGTGGCACCGCGATCACCAGGGCGAAGATCAGCTGGGTGGCGAGCAGCGGTTCGGCCAGCGACAGGCTCAGGTTGCCGAGCGTCCAGGCGGACAGCACCTCGCCCACGCCCATCACGACGATGCCGAGTAGCCACCTGGGCTTGCGGAACAGATCGCCGATCAGCGACACGCGGAGAAAGTGATGCTTCGGCGTCTGCTCGGCGGCGTGTTGCTGGAGCACCAGCCCGGTCCCGATGAGCAGCGCGGCAGCCAGCGCGATCGCGATCTTCATCGCTGGCCCGCCCCGAGGGCCGGGAAGCCCGGACCGTCGCCGCTCACCGCACCGTCCTCACCTGGGCTCAGGCGTTCTGCCGTTGATTGATTCTGCCCTACCTTGGAACGCTGTCCTGCCCGTGTCCAATGCCCGTAATCCTCATAGCGAGCAGTGCGGCCGCCGCGCGGCCGCCGCACCGCACCGCCGGGGCGCAGTGGTTATGCTCCGGCAATGGGCGCTGACGACGGCCGCAGGCCGCCCCCCGGCGGGAGCGAGACCAGCTTCGAGGAGATCTACCTGCGGGCCGGCCCGGACTTCGGCGCCATCCCCTGGGCCGCCCTCGCCCCGCATCCAGCGCTTGTGACCTGGCTGGATGCCGGGCACGCGGCGGCTACCGGGGACACCCCGGCCGGGCCCGGGCGGAGCGCGCTGATCGTGGGGTGCGGCCTGGGCGACGATGCCGAGGAAGCCGCGCGGCGCGGGTACCGGGTGACCGCGTTCGACCTGTCGCCCACCGCGATCCGGGACTGCCGCGAGCGGTTTCCTGGGTCCACCGTTGAGTACCAGGTCGCGGACCTGTTCCAGCTGCCCGCCCGGTGGCAGCTGGCGTTCGGCCTGGTGGTGGAAGTCAGGACGCTGCAGTCGCTGCCACCGGCGCGGCGGGCGGCGGCGGCTGCGGCCATCGCCGCGACGGTGCGGCCTGGCGGCTGGCTGTTCGTGCACTGCCTGGGCCGGGCTGACGGCGAGCCGGTAACCGGCCGGCCCTGGCCGGTCAGCCGTCATGAACTGCGCGCGTTCACCGATGCCCGGCTGCGCCAGGCCGAGTTCCGCGACCAGGCGGCCGGGCCGGGCCAGTCACGGTCGTTCACGGTCAGCTACCTGCGTCCCGCGGATGGCCACCCAGGTGACCTGGATGGCCGCGACTGAAGCCCGGCCCGGCGGGCCCGGCTAGCCGGCGCCTCTGACCCGGAAGAACATGGTCGGGTGCCAGTAGGCGTTCCAGTGGTGCCACCAGATTCTGGCGCCGGTGTGCAACGCGCCGAACGTGTGGCCCGGCCGGACGAAGAACTCCACATGCCCGGTGCCGTAGAACGCCAGGTCGCCGCGGCGCGCCTGGGATTCCTTCTCCCGGACGAGCCGGCCCGAGGACAGCATGGCGGTCGTGGTCCGGCCAAAGTGCAGGCCGGCCCGCGCGTAGGCGGCCATCACCAGCCCCGAGCAGTCGAAGCATGGGCCGGTGCCGCCGTAGCAGTACCAGTGACCGGCGCGTGCCCGGGCCCAGAAGAATGCCGACACGTGCTTGGCTCGGGTGCCAGCACTGGCGGCTTGATGGGAGGTGGCGGCGGAGAGCCCCAGAAGAGAGGCGGACAGGAGGAAAATGACCAGAAAACGGTTTACTATGCGATGCGCGCCCACAAAGGGCCCCCAGATCGCAGGTTGCTTCCGCTGCGATGGCCACGGGGTCACGGTGAACCAGCGAACTCAGCCGGAAAGCCCGACAAGCTCAGCACTTTAACGGATTCCGGTGTCCAGAACTGACGTTTCGTCGCAATTAAGTCCCGACTTGATGGCATTTGGCCAGGTCAGCCGGGAGAATTTGGCCACTGGCCGGCATCGCCCACAGACACTAAATGGTGACACTTTGTGTTGGCTTTACTACAGTACGTAGCGTCGTCGGCCCGATTTGCGACAAAAGTCCGGTACGCTGACGGGCGGGCCGCTCAGCCGTCCGCCGGCTGGCTCCACGGCCGGGGCGCCCCCGGCGGCCGGCTGGCGGCGGCGCTGTTCACGCCCGCTGGCCAGCCCTTGAAATCGGGGGGCGTATCGCATGCAGACGAATGTGTATCACGGCAGGTGAAAAATGACCTGTTTCCGGTTTATTCGCAGAACCATCGGCGGGTGCGGGAATTCGACACTGCCGGGCGTGCGGGAATTCGCATCTGGCGGCGCGCGGGAGCGCAGCCGCCCCCGCCGGGCCGACCGCGAAGGGAGCCGTGGGCTGGTCGCAGCGTGCCGCCTGGCCGGGCCGTCACGATACGGCCCTGGTGCCCCGGGCTCTCTTCCGTTGCCGGGAAGGCGGATGCATGCTGGAGGCTATGCCGTCGCCGAATTCGGGCCAGCGGCAGGACGGCGAGGGAAGAATTTGAAGCACACGGTGCGGACGGCCGACGGCAGGCGACTATCCACCCAGGTGTACGGCGATCCCGGCGGCAAACCGGTGTTCCTCCTGCACGGCACGCCCGGCAGCCGGCTGGGGCCGCATCCGCGATCGGCCGTCCTGCACCGGCTCGGTGTCCGGCTCATCTCGTTCGACCGGCCCGGGTACGGGGAATCGGACCGGCTGGCAGGCCGCCGGGTCGCGGACGCGGCCACCGACGTGCTGGCCATCGCCAATGCCTTTGGCCTGCAAAACTTTTCCGTTGTCGGCCGGTCGGGCGGCGGCCCGCACGCGCTCGCCTGTGCTGCTTTACTGCCTGACCACATCACCAAGGCCGCGGTCCTGGTCGGGCTCGCCCCGCACGGCGCGGACGGGCTGGACTGGTTCGACGGAATGGGGCCGACGAACGTCCTGGAGTACACCGCGGCCCGGAACGGGTACCAGGGCATCGTCGCGCACACCAAGGTGATCGCCGAATCGGTCCGGGCCAACCCGGCCAGCCTGCTGGCCAGGCTGCATGCTGAACTGCCCGATCCGGACCGGCGGATCGTGGCCGACCGGGGCATCCGCTCAATGCTGATCGAGAGCTATGCGGAGGCGCTGCGCACGTCGGATTACGGCTGGATCGACGACGTGTGCGCGTTCTCCGCACCCTGGGGCTTCGACCCGGCCACCGTCGCCGTGCCCGTCCTGCTCTGGCACGGAGCGAGCGATGTGTTCTCCCCGGCCAGCCATGCCCGCTGGCTGGCTGACCGCATCCCCAACGCCGCGGTCGTGGTCCAGGCCGGGGCGGCGCATTTCGGCGCGCTCGACGTGCTGCCCGACATCCTGCGCTGGCTGTGCGCGGGCCGGCCCAGCGGCCGCGCGGTGCCCAGTCGGTCCCGGTCAGTGGACGGCTAGGCGCGCCCGCGATGGCGGGCCGCCGGCCGGTCAGATCTGCTGTGGCTCCAGATCGCGGTTGATCCGCTGCCACTTGTGCAGCTGGGCCGAGTCCGGATGACCGGTGCCGAGCACCCGGCTGAGGTCGGTGATGATGCGCCCCCGCAGCTCCTCGGCGTCCACCACCCGGCCTCCCTGCCGGAGCGAGACCGCGAGGTTGGCCTCGCAGATCAGCGTGTCGGGGTGATCGCGGCCGAGAGTCTGCTGGAGCAGCGAGATCGTGCGCCGTTCCATCGCCTCCGCGCTCTCGAAGTCACCGCTGTCACCCCGGCAGTTGGCCAGGTTGACCACGCAGGACAGGGTCAGCGGATGCTTGTCGCCGAACTTGCGCTGCGCCCGGTCCAGCGTCTCCTCGGCCAGCGGCAGCGCCTCGGCCAGCCGCCCCATGGCGCGCAGGTAGCACCCCAGATTGTTGGCGGCGACCAGCGTGTCCGGATGATCGTCACCCAGGCTGGCCTGATGCACGGCCCTGACCCCGGTCACCAGGTCCAGCGCGCTGGCCATCTCGCCAGCCGCCGCGTAGTCACAGGCCAGGTTCAGCGCGCATGACTGGGCGCCCGGCGCGTCCGCGCCGTAGCGGCGCTGGTAGCGCTCATAGGTGTCCTGGGCCAGCTTCATCGCCTCGGCCTGCTCGCCCGCCTTGCGCAGCGAAACCGCCAGGCTGGTGGCGGTGCGCAGGGTCTCGATCATTTCCTCACCGAGCACCTGCACGTAGCGCTCCCAGGTGGTGCGCAGCAGGTCCACGGACTCCCGGAACGCCCCGGCCGCCCGCAGGTCGTGGGCGAGCTCAGCGGCGGAGCTCAGCGTATACGGATGATCGCGGCCGAGCACCTGCTCACGGCGCTCAAGGGTTTCTTCGTCCAGGCGGCGGGCGGCGAAACAGTCACCGACCAGACGCAGCGAAGCGGCCAGGTTGTGGGCCGCCATCAGGGTCCGCGGGTAGTCGTCCCCGAACTGGTCCTTGAAGCTGCTGTAGGTCTCCTGGTCCAGCCGGAGGGCCTGCTGGTAGTCGCCCAGCGCCTTCAGGTCGGCGCCCAGGCCGTTCGCGGTCATCAGCGTGTGCGGGTGGTCGGGGCCGAGTTCTGCCCGCTGCCGCTCGAGCACGTAGGTGTCCAGGTCCCGCGCGTCGCCGAAGCGGCCCTGGGACCACAGGATGTTGGCGATCTGGAACTGCAGGTGCAGCGTCTGCTGGTGATCCGCGCCCAGCTGATGGGTCCACAGGTTCTCCAGCCGGCGCGCCAGGTTCAGGCTCGAGTCGAACTCGCCGTGCTTCCACTGGTAACGCACCCAGTCGATGAGCAGCTGCCGGGTGCGCGGGTCGTCGCACTCCTCGGCCTGAGAGGGCTGGAGATGCGGCCAGATGATGTCGTACGTGCGCCAGTTGGCCGGGTCGTCTGTTTCGCCCTGCCGGGGGCGGGCAGCCGCGAGGATCCTGTGCACCTCGTGGCGGGCCGCGGCCTGATCCTCCTCGCTCATCTGCGAGCGGATCACCGCCTGGACCAGGCGGTGGATCTGCATCGAGTTGCTGCCCTGATCCACCTTGACCAGGGCGAACCGGCTGATGTCCCGGATCACCCGGCCGAGCATCAGCTTCTCGCTCAGCGCCTCATCGAACGGCAGCAGGGACTCGTTCATCTCATCGCTGTACAGCAGGTCCATGGAGATGGGACCGGGCGAGAAGAAGGCAAGGATCTGCAGCAGCCGGACGGCCGCCGGGGACCGCTGCTTCAGCCGGTCAAAGGACAGGTTCCAGGTCGCGACCACCGGCATCGGGTAGTCCGGCGGCTGATTCAGCGCGAGTATCCGGGTGGACTGGGTGGCCAGCTGATCGATGTAGACCCTGGCCGACATCCCGGTCTGCTCCAGCCACGCGCTGGCCTGCTCTACCGCCAGTGGCAGGTGACCCAGGGCGTCGGCGAGGCCCTGCGCATCAGCCAGCTCCAGCTCCGGCACGTGCCGAAGCAGGTGCGCCACGCTCTCATCCCGGGTGAAGACGTCCACCTCGAGCGGCTCGGCCGCGTGGCTCCAGGCCTGGTTGCGGGAGGTAATGAGGACATGACCCGAGCCGGAGGGCAGGTAGGGCTCCAGCTGCTTCGGGTCATCGGCGTTATCGAAGATGAGCAGCCAGTGCGGGCTGGTCTCGCGGCGCAGTTCCTCCAGCGCGGCCTCGGCCGCCTCGGCCACGTTGTCGCCCACCCGCAGGCCCATCTTGCGGGCCAGCTCGGCGAGCGCGCCGCTCGTCTCCTCGGGCCGCTCCGACGGCACCCACCAGACCAGGTCGTAGTCGGCCATGAAGCGATGCGCGTACTCCAGCGCGAGCTGAGTCTTGCCCACGCCCCCCAGCCCGTAGAGGGCCTGGGCGACGACCACCGCCCGGCCGCCCCCGGCGAGCTTGTCGCGCAGCAGCTCCAGGGTTGCGGCCCGCCCGGTGAAGTCGGCGTTACGGGCCGGCACGTTCCAGATCGGCGGGATCGCGCCCGGGAACCTGGGTTCCTCGGCCTGGGACCCGATGGAGCCCAGCGGCTGTGCGGGCCGGTCCAGCGCCCACAGCAGCTTCGCGGTCGCCTGGGCCGCGTCCAGACGCGCCAGGTCGACCACGGGATGCTCGTTGAACGGGTCGGTGACCCGGACCTCGCTGATCCGCACCGGGATCAGCTGGCGGTGCATGTCGGCGGCGTCGGCCGACGACAGCGCCTTCCAGATGGACCTGGCATCCAGCGAGTGCAGGTAGGCAGAGGACAGCACGGCGATGGCCCGGGGCGCGACCTGAAGCTCACGCTCCGCCTGCATGCTGCCGCGGCCTTCACCGTCGCCGTGGCCCGCGGTCATCACCGTGCTGCGCGGCAGCACCCGGAAGCCCGCGCGGGTGAGCACCGCCTCGATCCAGTCGGCCCATATCCGGTCCTCGGGCGCGTAGCTCAGGTACACCTGGGTGGAAGACGCTGGCTGTCGGCGGGCAAAGATGTCCTTGTACTGCAGCCGGAGGTCCTCCGGTACCGGCTGCATCGTGGTGACCTGACCGGTGGTGATGGCATCGGTGATCCGCTCGAACGAGGCGAGCAGCGAGGCCGGCGATCCGGGATCGTCACCGAAGGTGGCCAGGGTTTCCTCGAACGCATAGAAGGGCTTGTACGGCACCTCCACCGAGGCCCAGTACAGCGCCGACGTCTCCGGGGTCAGGCCGGCCGGGAAACCCTCGAACTTCATCCGGGCGAGGGACCGCCCGACATCCAGCTTCTCCTTCTCACCGTCCTCGATGCGCATCGGCACGGGCAGCACGCGGATGTTGCGCTCGCGGTACCGCCCGCTGATCTGGCGGGCCACGTTGGCCGCTCCCTCGATGCTCTGATCGCTCAGCGTGAAGCAGATGACCAGGACGTCAGGCAGCTCGATCGTGCAGATGTCGGCCACGTCGCTCAGCCCGGTACGGCTGTCGATCAGCACGTAGTCATACCGCTGCTTCATGTCCTCCCGCATCGCGCGGAAGAATGTGCCGCCGCCGAGCCGGTCGTAGAAGTTGTCCCAGTCGAGCGAGCACACGGCGGCGGAATAGTCGCGGTTCTGGCGGCCCGCGGACAGGAAGTCGAGTTTTCCCCCGTCGGGGAAGGCCCACTCCAGGGACACCGCGTGCCGCTCGACGTGCGCGTATTCCAGGTGCCAGTCACTATTGCTGGCTTGGGGCAGCACCGCGGCCGACGCATAATCGTTGATGATCTCGATCACGCCTGGGGTGGCGGTGACCGTGGATTCGTCCAGGAAAGGATGAAAGAACTTGTGCAGCCCCGGAGATTCCAGATCCCAGTCAACGGTGAGGACGCGCTTGCCGTTACTGGCCAGGATCCACGCGACATTGGCCATCGCCATCGTCCGGCCGGTGCCGCCTTTGTAGGAGTAGAACGTGATGACCTGGCCCTGGCCGGACTCACTCATCGGGCACCTCCGGACTCCTGCGGGTCGGCTCTCCTCAGCCGCGGGCGCTCGACGACCGGACCTGCGGGTGGATGGGCAGTGGCTTCCTTGCGGAATCTCTTCAGCATGATCATCGTCATCTCGGGCAAAAGCTGGCCAAATTCGTGCAGGGTGGGAATTCCGCTCGCGGCTGTCTGGCATCGTCGCGGGACGCTGGCGAGTTTGTCGCCGAGGAGCCGCTGCAGCCCGGCGCGCAGATCGTCCCGGGCGTCGGCCATCTCCTGATCCTGGGTGTTCCACGGCACGAGCACGCTGACCCAGGGCTCCTTGACCTGATTCAGCTGGCTCAGCTGCTGCCGGTGCTTGGCTGACAGGCATACCCAGGCGTCCACCAGGCACAGGCTCGGCGGGACCGGGCGGCCGTTGCTGGCCCAGGTGGCCAGGCTGTCCTCGATGGCGCCGACCAGAGGCTTGCAGTCCAGGCACTTCTTGGCCAGCTCCGCCGCATAGTCCACGACCGGCTGGGGGTAGTCAGGGCGGTACGGGCTCCAGGTATGCGGTGTCGGGCCGTAGTAATCGCTGATCCGGTCGGGGGGCAGGGTCGAGGTGTCGTGCGCGAGCACCGCGATCTGCAGCTGACCGTCCACGGTCCGCCTGGCACTGGCCGGACCGAAGGCGCTGGGCAGCGAGTCGAAGTCGGCCTGCGACATCGCGGGCAGCGGGTTCTCGTCCACCAGGGGCGCACTCCGGTCGCCAATCGCGATGATCCGCTCGGCCAGCCGGTGAACCGCCCGGTGGTAGTCCGTGCGGTAGTTCTGCAGCTTCATGATCCCGTAGAAGCCCTCGGTGCAGTAACGGTCGCCGAGGAGGCTGTGCTCGAACTGGACTGCCTGGGCAACGGGCGGGAGCCGGTCCCGGTCGAGCCTGGTCCACAAAGCGGGCACGATGGCGTCGACGACCTGCTGGCCCCGGGCCCGCTGGGTAATTTCACGGCGGGCAAACGCAAACCACTCCCGGCCACAGTTGTCGCTTTCAAAAAAGCGCCGGGAATAGAGTGGCACGAACACGCGGCATCGGGCGATCGCCGCCATCAGCTCGGGCGACCATTCCGCTCCGAGCTGGTTTTCCCGGTCCATGAACCCGGCTTCTTCGGGCCGGGCGTCGGTCATTTGTAAAATGGCGCCGCACAAGTCACGGTAGAGCTTATGCACCCAGCGGTCCGGATCATCACGATCGGCGAGGTCCCGCTTAGGCGTCCGCGCGTAGCTAAGGAAAAAGTATGGTCTGAAATCCCGCGCTGACATCGGCGCCTTAGCCCCCTACCACGCCAGCCTCACCAGTCTCCTCAGTGAAGCCAGAATCACAATCACCACTCCCCAGCGCCCAGGCGAAATGATGATATAGGAGATTTCCGAAGGTTACCAGGGGGTATTGGGAGCGGCCAGGCCAGACCAGCCGTGGGCGGGCGGCGCGCGGGCCGCAAGAGCCGCCGCCGGGCCACTAGCGGGCCGCCTCCTGCCGCACCCCCGCGGGTCCCTGCTCCGGCCGGCCCCGCTCCCGCCGCCCGCCGCCCGGCGGGCGGTGCTGCCGCCGCCCGCCGCCCCACGGGCGGTGCTGCCGGCGGGCGTAGGCCGGCCAGCCCCTGCGGCAGCTAACCGATGCGCTCTGGCCGCGGCCACGCAGAATGGCGCATTTCCGCGACGAACGCGACGCCGAGCGGGGTCAGCGAGCCGGAATTGGCCAGCATCTTGATGGCTTCGCGACTGTGCGCACGGCACAGCTCGAACCTGCTGGCCGCCTCGCTGGCGGCCGGGCCGGCCGCAGTCTGGCGGCGTACCCGCCAGAAGTCCGTCACCGCCAGGTGGGCGTACGCACCTTGCAGGAGGCTTTCGAGCTGGTTCTTGTCTTCCCGCCACGGGGCGTGGAAGAGCCGGTCATCCTCCCACGGAGCGTGGAAGAAGCGGCCGTCGGCGGGGTCGTACAGGTCGCAGACGTCCAGCACCGCACCGAGTTTTACGTGCTGAAACTCGTGGATGAGCAGCAGCGCCAGGGTGACCGGGTCGGACGGCCGGGCCGCCGCGACCGCGCCGAACGCCTGGCGGGCCGCGGCGCTGACGTCGCGGCCCGGCTGGCCCGGGCCCACGGGTACCAGCGCGGCGAGCCCGGCGGCGAGGGCCGGGGCGTAGGCGGCGTGATCGCGCTGGATCAGCTGCCACGCGGCGGCGAAGGTGTGGTCCCACCGGGCGAACTCGGTGTCGCTCAGCCGCGGCGCGACCGGCCATTCATGGCAGTCGCGGTACGGGTCGATGTCGTCCAGCGGCAGGCTGATCCCCGGCGCAGACAGCACGCGCACCGGCTGCCAGCCGGCCACCCGGGCATTTCCCGGGCTTGCGGTCAGGTCCGGGACCCCCGCCAGCAGCCCGGTCAGGCCGAGGGTCCAGCAATCGTCGCCGACCCGGATGATGACGGCGTTGCTGATCACGCTGATCGTGGCCGTTCCGGGTTCTTCCTCGTCCGGCCACCTGCCGGGGGGCGCGCCCAGTACCAGCCGGCCGAGCGCGGGGAGGTGAACGGCGCCACCCAGCACCGGGACGGTGACACCAGCGGCGGCCCTGGCCCGGATGGCGGCGGTGGCGGCGATCGCACCGAGGTGACCAAGATCGGCAGGCAGGGGCCGGTCATCCCCGGCCGCTTCGGCGTCTCCTGCCCCTTCGGCGTCCCCCGCCGTCGCCGCGTCCAGCCGGTCCAGGCAGCGGACCGCCCAGGCACGCAGGTAGGGATGGCGGAGCGTGGCGGCCAGCGCCGCCGGGTGCTGACGGTCCAGGTCGGCCAGCACGGACCAGGCACGGCGCAGGCTGGCCTGGACGCTGGCGGAGACCGCAGGGCTGTTCGTGGCCTTCTGGTAGACCGCGCCGAGGAGGCCGCGGACCAGGCTGCGCTGGGTTTCGATCAGCTCGGTGAGGGCGGCGGTACCGCCGAACCCGCCCGCCAGGGACCGGAAGCCCGGACCGCTGAGCACGTGCGCCGGCGTTCCCGCCACCGCGTCCGGACGGCCCGGCGGCCGCCTGCTGACGTGCGAGATCAGCTTGAACAGGTCGGTGCAGTACACGGAGGGATTGTCGAACCCGCTGGCGCCCCGGTAGCGGTGGGTGTACAGGCCTCCGCCGCAGGTGGTGACCACCGGGCAGGCCTGGCAGGTCTGGCCCAGCCCGGCCTGGCCCTGCTGGCGCGCCACGACGCCCGGATGCCGCGCGGCGGCATCGATCGGATCGGCAAAAACATTCGTTCCTGTCCCGGGGGCCCCTTCGAAGGCCACCTTGAGCGAATCCACCTGCTCGTAGCTGCCATCGGTCTCGATAACCAGCACGTGGGCGGGATCCAGCCCGAGCGCCTCGGTGAAGCTCGGGCCGCCGCCCAGCAGGGAGAGGATCGAATCGAAGGTGCGGATCTGCGCTGGACGGCCCTCAGCCAGCCATTGCTGGTAGATCGCGATCAGCCAGTCGGCGTACTCGGCGTCCGCACCCGGCCCGCGGGCCGGTGGGTGGTCCCACGTCGCGTGGGGCAGCAGGAAGTCGATCTGCGGCGGCTCCAGCTGCATTAAGGCCTGGTAGACGCGCACCGGATCATTGGTCACGTCGATCGTGCACAGCAGCCCGGCGTAAAGGTGACGGAACCGGGCGGTGCGCAGCAGCCCGATGGCCCGGAGCACCCGGTCGTAGCTGCTGCGCCCATCCGCATACCGGCGATGACGGTCATTGGCGGCCCGGTCACCGTCAATGGAAATGCCGATCCTTATGCCCTGCTCGGCAAAGAACTCGCAGAACTTCTCGTCGAGAATGACCCCGTTGGTGTGAATCATCAGGTCGAGACCGCACACACCCCGCAGGGCGGACCGGAGCCCGGTGGCAATCCGGTACAGCCGGGGCCGGCCGGCCAGCAGCGGTTCCCCGCCATGCAGGACAACCTGTACCGTGCCCAGCCGGCTCGACCGGGCGTACTCGGCGATGCGCTGTACCGTCCGGGTAATAACCTCGTCTGGCATGGCCACCGGGCGGCCATGCCAGCTCTGGTCCGGACCTTCATAGACGTAGCAGTGATCGCACGCCAAATCGCACCGGCTGTGCACCTTCAGGATGAACTGGCTCAGCCGGGGGACCGGAGGCCTGCTCACGCCAGGCCCCAGGGCTTAGTAGCGGGACAGGGCCGAGTTGAAGCCCGCGACTGGCGCCGGGGCCGGGGTTTCGGTGCGGGCGCGCCGCACCATCCGCCCGAGGGCAGCCGGGCTCAGGGTCGGCACCTTCTCCAGCGGAACCGCGCGAAGGTCCAGCAGCACGGTCGAAACCTCATCGGTGGATCTCATAGCCCCTACCAATCTAGCCATGGACGCGATGCCAAGCCGTTGCTCCGATCACGCTTCGTACCCAGGAAGCCAGACTTGTATGACTGACCGTAGTCAAGTCACGGACGGAGCGTGGCGGGGCTTTGCGGTTTATTGCCCTGATGATTGTGCAGCATCCCATGGTTTGAATGCCACTGGGCAAGGGTAGCCACCCCCACGGTCCGCCGCCCACTCCCGATGCAAACCCGTTGCAAATTACTGCCCGGAATTGAGACGAGGGCCGGCGGCGTACGGCGTGATACCGGCAAATTAGTCGCACGCGGGCTGCGCGCAGCCATTGCCCGGGTGGCCGATGCGCGGGTGGCCGAGGTCGCGGGCAGCAGTGCAGGACACCACCCAGACCGCCATCCAGCATTTCCGCACGGTCCCCAGACCGTCGCCCAGCTGCACCCGGCGCGGTGTCGCGCCGTCCGGAAAGTGCTGTGCTACCGGCGGCCGGACGGCGCTGACCTGGGCCTAGGCGATCATGCGGTTGCGTGTCAGGCTGGATGGCAATAGACCAGCTAGCTCCGTTGTCTCGGTGAAACTCGACTTACTCGCGGTCACGGCGCGCGGGATGGGGGCACCGTGTTAGCGGCCCGGCTCGACAGGTTCCGGCCGACGCGCCACGCGGCGTGGGTGGCACCCGCGCTGCTGGCCGCTGCGGTCACCGCGTACCTGGCCTGGGGCGCAGTTGAGTCAGCCCACAACCCGGCGTGGCTGAGCCAGGGACCGCAGTGGTGGCGGGAGTGGCTGCGGCCGGGCAACATCGGGGCACCGCTGGTCTTCGCCGCGGCGTGGCTGACCGCGCTGTGCTGCTACTGGTGGCCGCGACGGCTGAAGACGCAGGTCGTGGGCCTGACGGTGGCGGCGGCCATGGTGCTGATCGGCGGCGTGCTGGCCAGCGCGGCGCTTACCCCGTGCCGGGGTGGCCAGACCCCCGGCGCCGTGGCCGGCTGGGTACTCGACTTGTATGTGGGCAACCCACCGTCCTTCCCGGTGGGCGGCTGCAGGCTGCCGGCGCCGCTGGCCTTCCAGCTGGGCAGCCCGGTCTGCCTGCTGGCCACGCTGACCGGGGCGCTGACCGCGGCGGCCGTGCTGTGGCGCCAGCCCCTGGACCGGCTGCGAGCCCGGTTTGTCCGCGACGCCACCATCTTCACCGGCCTGGACGCGATGACGCTCCCGCTGCTGCAGCAGCTGGTCGCCGCCGGCCGCCCAGCGAGCATCGTGGTCGTGGAGCCGGACGGCAGCCACCCACTGCTGGAGGAGGCCCGCGCCACCGGCGCCCACGTGATGATCGGCCCGCCCACCTCCCGGCGGGTGCTGCTGCCGGTCATCGCGGGGCGCCGCGGGTGCGCCCTGCGGCGGCTGTACGCAGTGCACGAGGATGTGGCGCAAAATGAGGCCGTGCTCTCCGCCGTCGAGATCATCCTGCACCGCTACCAGCCCGACCCAGACCGGCAGCCACACCTCATCGCGCGCATCGACGACCCACGGCACGCCGACCACTGGCGCGGCCGCCACGCGGGCCGCTCTGACCGGTGGTTCGAGGACGCGCTCAGCGCGCCCGAGTCGACCGCGTGCGGGCTGGTGGACCAGGTCTTCCGCACCGGGGTCCGGCAGCTGCTGCTGTGCGGGGACAGCACGCTGGCGCTGGCCATTCTCCGCGAGCTCGCCCGGCGGGCGTGGGAGCAGCGGCAGCTCGCGGACGCCGCGCGGGCCGGCCGGGCGGGGAGCACCGGCCCGGGCCACACCAGCCCAAGCCCGCCCGAGCGCAGCGTGGCCCGGCCACCGCAGCTGGCCACGCTGCCGGTACACCGGGTAATCCTGCTGGACCGCCGCGCGGAAGACCTGCGCCGCGAGTACCTGGCCACCTCGCCGCCGTCCATGGCCGCCGCGCTGCCCGGGGTCCGCGCCGAGCCGACCCCATGGCAGGACGGGCTGCTGGCCATGCTGGACGCGATGACAGCGGCGGACGCCGCCGAGACCACGATCGTGGTCGCCGACACCCTCGGCGAGCGCGGCCGTCACGAGGCCGGGCGGGTGGCCCGGCTGCACCCCGGCGTCCCGGTATTCGTGCTCGCCCCCGGCGGGGCCGGAACCGCGGGAACCGCGGCAGCCGCAGGGACGGCAGGAGCGGGAACCACGGGCGCCGCCGGAGCAAGCGGCGCAAGCGGCGCGATCTTCGACCAGCTGCAGCCGGTCCAGCGGGCCCTCCTGGTGGACGGCCAGGTCCCCGAGGACACCTGGACCCGGGTGGCCCGGCACTGGCACGAGTGCTACCGGCTGGCCCATCCCCCGGCGCCCGGTGACCCGCGGGCGCTGACCCGGCGGCCCTGGGCTGAGCTGGACGAGTTCATCCGCCAGGACAACATCCTCGAGCTCCGCTCGATCATGACGCTGGTGGTGGCGCGGGGCCGCCACTGGGTACCGAGCCGGTCGGTCGCGGCCGGCAGCTTCATCGAGCTGACCGGCCAGGATCTGGAGGCGGTCGCCTGCGCCGAGCATGCCCGCTGGTACCGGCGCCGGCTCGCGGCCGGCTGGTCCGCGGGCGACGGCCGCGACGCGCGCCGCCGCGGCGGGCCGCGGCGGCGCACACCCGCCGTGGACGGCCTGGTGAACAGCCTGATGGTGCCCTGGGCGGAGCTGCGCGCCAGCCAGCGCCAGGCCAGCACCGAGTCGCTGCGCGCGCAGCTCGCGCAGCTCGAGGACATCGGGTTCATGCCGGTCGTGCCGGCCGGCGGCCCGGCCGGGGCGGCGGAGTTCCACCGGGTCGGCACGGTCCGGGCCCGGCGGCTGCAGGCGCGCGAACCCTGGACCCGGGGGTCGGGTGACCGGCTGCACGGCGACGCCGGGGACTGGCGGGTGGTGGATGATTCCGGGGATGAGCGCACGGTCCGCGATCCCGCGTTCCGGAACAGCCACCAGCTGCTCGGCGGGGACGTGTGGCGCCGCACCGGCAGCTACCGCGCCTGGCAGGTCACCGAGCCGCTGACGCTGCGGACCATGGAAGGCCGCGCCGTCGCCCGGCCCGGGGACTGGGTGGTGGAAGGCTGCCGGGGTGAGCGCTGGCCGGTCAGCAACGCCCAGTTCCGCCGCAGCTATGTCCCCACCGCGCCAGCCCAGGAGACTGCTGGCTCATGACACCCGGCCCGCGGGCCCGCGCACCGGGCGCTGAGCGCACGGCCGTGCTGATCGCCGGGGGCGGCCCGGCCGGCCTGGCGGCGGCCGCGGAGCTCAGCCTGCACGGCGTCGGCTGCCTGGTGATCGAGCCCCGGGTCGGCGTCTCCCACCGCCGGCCCCGGGCCAAGACCACCAGCGTGCGGACCATGGAGCACCTGCGCCGCTGGGGGCTGGCGCGCGCGCTGCGCGCCGCCGCGCCGCTGCCGGTCGGCTGGTCCCAGCGGGTCACGTTCTGCGAGTCGCTGGCCGGCCGGCGCATCACCGACTTCCCCAACGCGTTCGGGCTGACCTGCGAGCGCGACGACCGGTTCGCCGAATGCGGCCAGCAGGTGCCCCAGCCGGTGGTGGAGGAGGTGCTGCGCGCGCACGCCGGCCGTCAGCCCACCGTCGGCCTGCGCCTGGGCCACACGGTGGCCGGGCTCACCCAGCGGCCGGGCGGCGTCACGGTGACCGTCCACGACCAGGCGGGGGCCGCGTATCAGGTCGCCGCGCGCTACGCCCTCGGCTGCGACGGCGCGGCCGGCGTCGTCCGGGACCAGATCGGCGCCCGGTACACCGGGTACTCCGATCCCCGGCCCAACTTCAACGTCGTGTTCCGCGCGCCGTCGCTGGACACCCACCTCGGCCCCGCCGTGCAGTACTGGGTGCTCGGCGCGGCCGCGCCGGGCCTGCTCGGCCGGCTGAACCTGGACGGCGTCTGGTGGGCGATCATCCCGGGGATGGCGGCCGCCCAGGGTACCGCGCACGCGGCTGAGCTGATCGGCGGGCTGGCGGGCCAGCCGGTCCGCCACGAGGTGCTGGCGACCGATCCGTGGACGGCCCGGATGCTGATCGCGGACCGCTTCGCCGACCGCCGGGTGTTCCTGGTCGGCGAGAGCGCGCACGTCAACCCGCCGTGGGGCGGTCACGGCTTCAACACCAGCGTCGGCGACGCGGTGAACATCGCCTGGAAGATCGCGGCCGTCGAGCACGGCTGGGCCCGGCCCGAACTGCTGGCTACTTACCACGCCGAACGCCATCGAGTGGCTGATCAAACCATCGCCAGCGCGGCGGCCAACAACCGGGCTCTCGCGGGGGACCTGCCGGGCGACCCCCGCGCCGTACAGCGCGCGAAGCGCGCCGAGTTCTACAGCCTCGGGCTGGTACTGGGCTACTCCTACGCGGGCTCGCGGGTCATCCAGCCGGACGGTGACCCGGCCGCCACGTTCGCGGACGTAAGCGAGTACACGCCCACGACGCAGCCGGGCGCCCGGCTGCCGCACCACTGGCTGCCCGACGGCTCATCCCTGTATGACCAGCTGGGGACCGGGTTCACTCTGGTCGGGCCGGCCGGGCAGCATCGGGGCAGCGTCGCCGCGCTGCTGGCGCGGGCGCGGCGACGCGGGATCCCGCTGTCGGTGGTCGCCGCGCCGCCGTCCTACCCGTGGCGGGACGAGTTCCTGCTGGTCCGCCCGGATCAGCACATCGCCTGGCGGGCCGGGGACCCGGCCGGCGTCGACCTGGACCTGGTCACCGGGCGAACCGCCAGCAACTGACGCCCGGCCCCCGGTCAGCGAGACGCCTGTGCCTCGGCGTAGGCGGCGGGCGTCTGCCCGATCGCGGCGCGGAAGTCGCGGGTCAGATGCGCCTGATCGGCGTACCCGAGGTCGGCGGCCACCTCCGCCCACGACACCCGGCTGCCCTCGCGGACCGACTCGGCCGCCTCCAGCAGCCGGTACCGGCGGATCACCCAGGTCGGCGAGACCCCCGCGTACTGCAGGAACATCCGCTGCAGCGTGCGCTGGCCGAGCCCAGCCAGCTCACACAGGTCGGCCAGCCGGCGGACCGCCCGGTTGACCTCGGCCAGCCGGGCGGCCTCGGCGACCTGGCTGGCCGGTGCCACCCGCTCCGGGTGCACCGCCGACTCCAGCGCGGCCGCCAGCACCCGCACCCGCGCCGCTTCCCCGGGCTGGCCGGCCACGTGGCTGACCAGTGCCGCCTCGTCCAGGCCGAGGGCGGGGCCCAGCGCGGCGACCCGGTCGGTGAAGCCCGCCGCCGGCCCGCTGATGAACGCGCCCAGCCCGCCGGGCCGGGTCAGCGCGGCCACCGCCCAGCCCCGGCCGGCCAGCACCCGGCTGGTCAGGCCGCGCGCCACCCCGTTCAGCCGGGCCTCGACCGGCCCCGGCTCCCGGGCACCGGGCGTGGCGCTGGCATTGCCCACGCTGACGTTGGCGCCTGGATGGGTGAGCACCTGCTGCTCGTGCACGGTGCCGGGGGGCAGGTCCCAGCGGACCGCCCAGAACCGGTCCACCAGCCCGGCCAGCACGCCGTGCGCCGGGTAGCGGGTCAGCTGCACCCGCTGACGCAGCAGCCATGGGTCGAGGATGCCGCGGCTGTCCCGCTCGACCGGCTCCGGCCCAGATTCGCCCATGCCGCCGACCCTAATGGCGGGACGGCTGACGCAAATATTCAAGCCCGCCGCCCGGCCCCGCCGTACCGTCGCAGTCATGACCGCGACAACCGAGGAAACCACCGAACTGCTGGCTGACGTGCTGGCCGACCTGGAGACCGTGGTCGGTGGCATCGGCCCCGAGCAGCTGCACGAACCGACCCCGTGCACCGAATACGACGTCGCCCAGCTCCGCGACCACGTGCTGGGCTGGCTGACCACCTTCGCCAGCGGCTTCGCCGACCCCGGCGGCCAGGCGCCACCGGACAGCCTGGGCGGCTACCAGGCGACCGGCGACCCGGCCGCCGAGGTGCACGCCGCGTCCGGCCCGCTCATCGGCGCGCTCCGGGCCGGCGCGGCCAGCCGGCCGCTGCGGCTGGGTGGCAGCGCCATGCCCGGCGAGATGGCGCTGCGCATGATCTTGTGGGAGTACCAGGTCCACGGGTGGGACCTGGCCCGCGCCACCGGCCAGCCGTGGTCGCCGCCAGCCACCGCGGCCGAGGAGTCGCTGGACTTCGCGCCCGGTATGCTCACCGGCGACTACCAGGGCGACGGCAAGGCGTTCGCGGAACGGGTCAGCGTCCCGGCCAGCGCCCCGCCACTGGACCGGCTGCTCGGGCTGTCCGGCCGCGACCCCGGCTGGACGGCCGCCTGATGCCGCCACCGGCACCCCGTCAGGAGAAACAGTGACGCTGATCGCTCGCTTTCAGGTCGACAGCTTCGAGCCGCGGCAGATAACCGGGCTCGACGCGGACTGGCTCGGCCTGCTGACCTTCGCCAAGACGTTCACGTCCGGGATCACCGGCCACGCCACCACGGTCTTCATGTCGGCCGGTACCGAGGAGGGCTCGCGGTCCTACGTGGCCACCGAGCGGATCGCCGGCCGCACCGACGACGGCCGCGAGGGCTCGGTGATCGTGCAGCACGGCGGCCTGGAGTCCGACCCGGACACCTGGTTCGGCCACATCGTCCCCGGCACCGGCACCGGCGGGTTCGCGGGCTGGGCCGGCTCGGCCCGCATCGTGCACGACGAGCAGGGCGCCTACTTCGAGATCAACCTGAGCTGACCGCCGGTCCGGGCCGGCCAGGCCGATCCCGGGGAGATCGTCCGGGTCTGGTCTCTCCCGCCCGCCCGACCTAGGGTGGCCATCAAGGTCAGGCTGGGTACTCAGGAGGGTCAATGCAGACCAGGGCCGCCATACTGCGCGGAACAGGCCAGGATTTTGAGATCACCGAACTCGAGCTGGACCCGCCCAAGGCCGGTGAGGTGCTGATCCGGTACGTGGCGGCTGGCCTGTGCCACTCCGATGAGCACCTGCGGCACGGCGACATCGTGCCCCGGTTCCCGATCGTGGGCGGGCACGAGGGCGCGGGGATCATCGAGGAGGTCGGCGCGGGCGTCACCCGGCTGCAGCCCGGTGACCACGTGATCTGCTCGTTCCTGCCGGTCTGTGGCCACTGCCGGTGGTGCTCGACCGGCAAGTCGAACCTGTGCGACATGGGCGCGACCATCCTCGACGGCTGCATGGCCGACGGCACCTACCGGTTCCACGCGGGCGGCGAGGACCTGGGCGGCATGTGCATGCTAGGCACGTTCGCCGAGCGCGCGGTCATCTCGGAGCACTCGGCCATCAAGGTGGACGAGGACCTGCCGCTGGACAAGGTGGTGCTGATCGGCTGCGGCGTGCCGACCGGCTTCGGCTCGGCCGTGCACGCCGCCGCCACCGAGCCGGGCGACACGATCGCCATCTACGGGATCGGCGGCATCGGCATCAACGCCGTCCAGGGCGCGGCACTGGCCGGCGCGCGGAACGTGGTGGCCATCGACCCGCTGGCCAACAAGCGGGAGGCAGCCGAGCAGCTCGGCGCCACGCACAGCTGCGAAACCGCCGAGCAGGCCCAGGAACTGATCAGCCAGCTGACCCGCGGGGTGGGTGCGGACAAGGCCATCGTCACCGTGGGCGTGGTCACCTCCGACGTGGTGACCAGCGCGTTCAACGCGATCCGCAAGGGCGGCACGGTCGTGGTCACCGGGCTGGCCGACCCGGCCAAGAACACGATCGAGCTGCCCGGCGCGATCCTGACCCTGTTCGAGAAGCGCGTCCAGGGCAGCCTGTTCGGGTCCGGCGACCCGTTCCACGACATCCCGCGGATGGTGGAGCTGTATCAGTCCGGCGACCTGAAGCTGGACGAGCTGATCACCAACACCTACACCCTCGACCAGGTCAACCAGGGCTACCAGGACCTGCTGGACGGCAAGAACGTCCGGGGCGTCATCGTGCATGCCAGCTCCTGACCAGGTCAGCACTGGCCCGGAGGAACGACCCACCGCAACCCCCCGGCCGGCGCCGTCGCGGATCGTTGGCCTGCGGCGCGAGCGTGAAGTGCTCACCGTCGCGCTGCAGGCTGGCCGGCACGTGGTCATCGAGGGGCCGCCCGGCACCGGCAAGTCGACGCTGCTGCGCGACATCGCCCGGCAGGCGGGCCGGGTGGTCGTGTTCGCCGAGGGCAACGCGGAGCTGACCCCGGCCCGGCTGATCGGCCAGTACGACCCGGCGCTGGTGCTCGCCGGTGGGTATGTGCCGGACAGCTTCACCGACGGCCCGCTGCTGCGGGCCATGCGCGCCGGGGCCCTGCTCTACCTGGAGGAGTTCAACCGCGTCCCGGAGGAAACCCTCAACGTCCTGATCACCGTGCTGGCCGAAGGCGAGATCGCGGTCCCCCGGCTGGGGATGGTCCAGGCCGACCCGGGTTTCCGGCTCGTCGCGGCCATGAACCCGTTCGACGCGATTGGCACCGCGCGGGTCAGCCAGGCCATCGCCGACCGGATCTGCCGGGTGGTCCTCGGCTACCAGAACGCGGCCGGGGAACGGGAGATCACCGCCGCGGCCACCGGCCGCCGCGACCGCGTGGTGGAGTTCGCGGTGGCGCTGACCCGGGCTACCCGGGACCATCCCGACGTGCGCATGGGCTCGTCGGTGCGCGGCGCGATCGACCTGGTCGAGCTCATGACCGGGCTGGCCCGGCTGCGCGGCGAGCCCGGCCTGGCCTACGCGACGGCGCGGGACGCCGCGCACGCCGCGCTGTCCGGCCGGATCCGGCTGGCCGACGGGTGCGACCGGACCCCGGAATCAGTGATCGACGAGCTGCTCGACGCCAGCTGGCCGGCCAGCTCCCCGGACGGCCAGGGAAAAGCTGACCGCCTGCCGCCGCCCGCGGCAGGCACCCGCCGACCGCCCGGCCGGGCCAGGCCGGCCAGCGGCGGACCGCCCCGGGCGTCCGCCTCCGCGCTGCGCCGCGACCGCGGCCGCGGCGCCGCCCGGCGGACCACCAGCCGGGCCGAGCTGGCCGCCCGCCATCCCTCGTTCCGCGCGCTGTCTCCGGGGCTCGGCCGGCTGGACGAGGACGCGTTCGCCCAGGCGCTGGCGGCCGACCCGGACGCGGCCGTGACCCTGCTGGCCGACCTGGCCCAGGCCACCGACCGGGAGCTGCGCGCCGCGGCGCGGCGGCTGGCCGCGCGGGTCTTCTTCCGGCTGGGCCAGGCGGGGGCGCAGCGGGCCGGGGGCGTCCGCCGGCTCGGCGCCGGCCGCGGCGAGGGAGACCTCGACCTGGACCGCACGCTGGACCGGTGGTCCGGGCCGTGGCCGCCCGTCCCGGAGGACCTGGTGACCCGGTCCTGGCAGGCGCGCCAGCGGGCCATCTGCCTGCTCATCGACAGCAGCGGCTCGATGTCCGGGGCCGCGGTGGCCATCGCGGCGGTCGCCGCGGCCAGCGTGGTGCTGGCGGCTGGCCCGCGGCTCGCCCCGGCGATCATTGCGTTCAGCGGCGGCGTCACCGTGCTGCAGGCCCTGGGTACCGGCCGGCCACCCGGCGACCTGATCAGTGACCTGGTCGGGCTGCGCGGGCACGGCCTGACCGACCTGGCCGCGGCGCTCCGCGTGGCCGCCACCCAGCTGGCCGCGGCCCCGGCCGGCGAGCGGGCGGCGGTGCTGCTGTCCGACTGCCTGCGCACCACGGGCGGCGACCCGGCCCGGGCGCTGGCCGGGATCGGCCGGCTGCATGTGCTCTGCCCGCTGCCCACCGCCGAATCACTGCTGGCCGCGGCCACCCTGGCCCGCCAGGGCGGCGGGCTGAGCCAGCCGGTCGCGGCGCTGGCCGAGGTCGCCCCCGCGCTGACCCGCGTGCTCGGCTGACCGCCCATGTTGCCTAACGAACGGTGCCCCGCACCGCCCCTGGCCCGGCCTGCGCCCGGTCAGGCCGGCCCGGCGGAGCTGTACTCGGCCGCGCTGACCTCCCCCTGCCAGCCGGTCGGGCCGTGCGACACCGCGGTATGCACCAGCACCGAATCGCCCAGCGCGCCATGCCAGTGTTCCTCGCCCGGCTCGGCCCAGATGACGTCGCCCGGCCCGACCACATGGACCTCACCCGCCCGGCTGGCCACCAGGCCACGGCCGACGGTCACGATCAGCAGCTGACCGCCCGGGTGGCGGTGCCAGTGGGTGCGGGCGCCCGGGGTGAACACGACGCTGTTGATCAGCACGTCCGGGGCGTCCAGCACCAGGTCCTGGTACACCACGCCGGTGAACGTCGCGGTGCGCTGCTGGGTGGGCTGGCCGGGTACCCGGCCATGCGTCACGTGCATGTCTGCCTCCTGTCCAGGGCCAGGCGGCCCCGCTTATCCTCGCAAGAGTGCGGACAGCGAGCGATGGAGGGGCCGTGACGGGAGAGCTGACCGAGTTCAGGATGGTGATCGGCGGCAAGCAGGTGGATGCCGTCTCCGGCCGGACCTTCGAATCGGCGAACCCGTTCACCGGCCGCCCATGGGCGCTGGTCCCGGACGGCGGCCCGGAGGATGTGGACGCGGCCGTGGCCGCGGCCCGGGCCGCGCTGGACGGGGACTGGGGCGCGAAGACCGGATTCGAGCGGGCCGCGCTGCTGCGCCGCCTGGCCGACCTGATCACCGAGAACGCGCCGACCCTGGCCCGGCTGGAGGTCAACGACTCGGGCAAGCTGTACCGGGAGATGATCGGCCAGGCGAGTGGGCTGGGCGGCTGGTACCTGTACTACGCCGGCCTGGCCGACAAGCTTGAGGGCCGGCAGATCCCCGCGCCCAACCCGAACTACCTCGTGTACACGAGGCGGGAACCGGTCGGCGTGGTGGCCGCGATCACCCCATGGAACTCCCCGCTGCTGCTGATGACGTGGAAGGTGGCCCCGGCGCTGGCCGCCGGGTGCACATTGGTGGTCAAGCCCTCGGAACACTCGCCCGCGTCCACGCTGGCCTTCGCCGCGCTGTTCGACCAGGCGGGGTTCCCGCCCGGGGTGTTCAACGTGGTCACCGGGCTGTCCCGGGAGACCGGCGCGGCGCTGGCCGGGCACCCGGGGGTGGACAAGGTCGCGTTCACCGGGTCCACCGCGACCGGGCGGGCCGTGGCGCACGCCGCGGCGGACAACCTGAACCGGGTCACGCTGGAGCTGGGCGGCAAATCGCCGCAGATCGTGTTCCCCGACGCCGACCTGACCGCCGCGGCCAACGGGCTGGTGGCCGGCGTGTTCGCCGCCACCGGGCAGACCTGCATGGCCGGCTCCCGGCTGATCGTGCACGAGAGCGTGCACGACGAGCTGGTATCGCTGATCGCCGAGCGGGCCGCGGCGATCCGGCTCGGCGACCCGAACGACCCGCAGACCGAGATGGGGCCGGTGGCCAACGAGCCGCAGTACCAGAAGGTGCTCGGCTACCTGCGCACCGCGCAGGACGAGGGGGCGACGGTGGCCTGCGGCGGGGTCACCGACGACGCGCTCGGCGGCCTGTTCATCAGGCCGACCGTGCTCACCGGGGTGGGCCCGCGGTCCACGGTGGTCCGCGAGGAGATCTTCGGGCCGGTGCTGTCCGCGTACTCGTTCAGCACCGAGGAGGAGGCGCTCAAGCTGGCCAACGACACGCCCTATGGGCTGGCCGGCGCGGTGTGGACCAAGGACGTGCACCGGGCCCACCGGGTCGCCGCCAAGCTGCGCGCGGGCACGGTGTGGATCAACGCCTACCGCGTCGTCGCGCCGAGCGTGCCGTTCGGCGGCTACGGCGCGTCCGGCCTGGGCCGGGAGAACGGGATCGCCGCGATCGACGAGTACACCGAGAACAAGTCGGTGTGGGTCGAGCTGACCGGCGGCACCCGCGACCCCTTCACCCTCGGCTGACTGACCCCTGTCGGCAGCGCGGTGAGTTGCACCCCCTGCGCGGGGCACAAATCACCGCGTTGATTGAACGCCATGCGTCAGCGGCGGGGGATGACGCAGGCCGGACCGGGGCACGGACGCGGGCTGCCACGCCAGCCGCGCCGCCGGAGCACCGCGGCTACCTCGGCGGCTACCTGGCAGGGCCGCCGGGTGACGTCAGTCCAGCTGTAGCGAAGCGTGACGATGCCGTCCACCGCTGCCGCATTGTCCCGGTGCCGGTCGCGCCAGCGAGCCTCTGCTGGGTGGGCCACCGCGCCGTCGGTCTCCACCGCCACTCCATACTCCGCATACAGCGCGTCCCGGTACTCGGTGCGCTGCCCCCGGGAGACCCGGGCCTGACGCTGTGCCGGGGGCAGCCGGTGCGGCCGCTCTACCCAGCGGACGTAGCGGAGTTCCAGCAGTGAGTGGGCTCCAGTCGCGATGTCATCGAGGGCGACTGCCAGCTCCGTGCGCCAGCGCACCCGGGCCCGGGCGTCCATCGCGGTGCGGAGCCGGTCTGGCGAGGTGAGACGCTGACCGCAGGCGCGTGCCAGCCAGGCCAGCGCGCTATCGAGATCCCGGCTGTCCACCGCGAGGTCAAGCGTGGTCTCCTCGATCCGCGTCCGGGGCGGGGTCAGGGCGGGGTGGCGGGCCACGTCGATCCGGCTGGACCGGTGCACCACGATCCCGGGAATCAGACGATGCTGCTGCCGGGGCACGCTGACGTGGATGACTGGGTTCGGCGTGGTGATCAGGCTGCTCAGTTCTGCGGCACTGTGATGACTGAGCACGGCGTCGGGACCAGCCCGCCGGAGGGCCGCCCACAGCTGCGCCTCCCGGCCGGGCTCGCCCGAGAACGCGGCGTACACGCCGCGGTGCATTCGCTGCCAGTGCCCGGCCAGCACGCGCGACCGCACAGCCTTGGGCCCAACCCCTAACTCCAGCGCTTGACTTCGGCTCAGCACGCCACGCTGCAAGGCGAGCAGTTCCTGGCCAGGCCGGGGCACTTCTGGTGGCATGCGGTCAGCCTGAGCGCAGTGGGCTCATCTCGCCAGACCGACTTCCCCAGCTGTGGATAACCGCAATAGCCGTCAGCGCGGTGAGTTCTGCCCCACGGGCGGGGCACAAGTCACCGCGTTCCCGGCGGCCGGGCTGACCCGCCGGGGGCGCCCGTCACCGGCAGGCCGTTACCCCGCCGATGTCCCAGCCGCCCCCGCTGGCCCGCACCACGTCCACGCTGTCGTTGCCGGACCGGAACGTCACCGCGTGTGCGCTGTGCCCGGCCACCACCCAGCCGTGCGTGGACAGCCACTGCGGGTGCGTGGCCAGCACCGACCCGAGGGCCCGCCGCGCGGTGGCGAAGTGACCATGACCCGCGCTGCCGTAGTCGGCCACGCTGCACGTCTGCCCGCCGCAGCCGAGGGCGCACACCGCCCCCAGGCACGCGGCCACCGCCACCGCGCCGGCCCGCCACCGGGTGCCCCGTGGACCGTGCAATTTGGCCACCCCAGCGGTTCAGCGCCGTCTCATGGCTGGTCGAGGAGATCGACAGGAATGTCGACATATCGGCTGCGCAGGTATTCGCCGAGCCCTTTGGCCTGCGGGTCGGGCCGGGCCGACGCGGCCACGCCGTCGCCCAGCAGGCCGACCAGCACGAAGTTGAGCGCGTTGAGGTTGGCCAGTTCATAGCGGTGCACCGGGAGGTGGGCCGCTTCGGGGATGAGCTGGCGCAGCCGGTCTCCGGTCAGGTACCCGCGCAGCCAGCGGAACCCGGCCGCGTCGCGGGTCCACACGCCGACGTTGGCGTTGCCGCCCTTGTCCCCGGACCGCGCCCCGCACACCAGGCCGAGCGGAGCCCGGCGGGTGGGGCCGGGCGGGGAAGCCGGGAAGGCTGGGCCGGGCGGGGAAGCCGGCGAGGCCGGGGAAGCCGGCGAGGCCGGGCGGGGCGGCGTCACCGGCCCGGCCGCCGCCGGGGCGGCCGGGATGACTTCCCGGGTGCCGTCGGGCAGCACGACCGCGTGCTCGACCAGCCTGGCCGGGACCAGCGCGGGCCAGTACACGCCGTACGCGCTCTCCGGGGTGGGCGGCGTGGTGGTATGGAATCCGGGGTAGCCGCCCAGGGCCAGCTCCATAACCGCGCCGGAGAACGCCCGGCCGACCTTGCGCGGGTCCGGGTCCTTCACCGTGATCCGCAGGTGCGCGGTGGCCTGCTCGTTGGTCGGGGCATCGGGCCGGTCGAAGCGCAGCAGCGCCGCGTCCACCTCGGCGAAGCGCGACCGCCCGCCCAGGATCGCCAGCAGCTCCTGCTCGGCCCAGGCCGCCTTGTCCTCGATGTCCAGCCCGGTGAGCACCAGCGTCATCGTGTTGCGGTAGCCGCCCAGGTAGTTGATGGCCACCTTGAGATCGGGTGGCGGCGGGCTGCCCTGCGTGCCGGACACCAGCACCCGGTCCGGCCCGGCCTGGGCCAGTGACAGCGTGTCGAAGTGCGCGGTCACGTCCGGGTTGAGGTAGGCCGGCGAGGCGATCTCGTACAGCAGCTGCGCGGTGACCGTGCCCACCGAGACCAGCCCGCCGGTGCCCGGGTGCTTGGTGATCACCGCGCTGCCGTCCGCGGCCACCTCGGCGACCGGGAAGCCGGGGTAGCGCCGGTCGGTGATCTCGGCCAGCCACGGGTAGTTGCCCCCGGTGGCCTGCGGGCCGCACTCGATGATGTGCCCGGCCACCACCGCCCCGGCCAGCGGCCCGGCATCCGCGGGCGACCAGCCGTGCCACCACGCGGCGGGCCCGGTGACCAGCGACGCGTCGGTCACTCGCGGGCACACCACCACGTCCGCCCCGGCGGCCAGCGCCGTGGTGATCCCCCACCCGCCCAGGTAGGCGTTGGCCGTCACCGGCCTGATCCCGGCCGCGGCCAGCGGCTGCCCGGTGCCGGCGTTGGCCAGGTCGTGCCCGGCGTCGAGCAGCTCGCCGATCCGCCCGGTCAGGTCGTCCCCCGTCACGAAGGCGACCCTGGGCGCCAGCCCGAGCCGGGCCGCGAGCTGGCCGATCTGCGCAGCCAGGCCGGCCGGGTTCAGCCCGCCCGCGTTGCTGACGATCCTGATTCCCCGGTCCAGGCAGGTGCCGAGCACCTGCTCCAGCTGGGTCAGGAAGGTCCGGGCGTAGCCCGCGGCCGGGTCCTTCTGCCGGGCCTTCCACAGGATGAGCATGGTCAGCTCGGCCAGGTAGTCGCCGGTCAGCACGTCGATCGGGCCGCCCGACACCATCTCCCGGGCGGCGCCGATCCGGTCGCCGTAAAAGCCCGAGCAGTTGCCGATCCGCACCGGCCGCCGCGCGCCCGGCGCGCCCGCCCCGCCGGCCGGCCCGGCGGTCACCGGCCCTCCGGGCCGGATGGCAGCACCCCGGGCAGCGTGAAACCCGGCTCGCGGCCGGGCCCGGGCGCACCCGCGAACGCCTGGGCCAGCGACATCCACTCCGTGGCGACCGGCCCGGTGACCCGCAGCGCGGTGTCGGCCAGGTGCCGCCGCTGGGTCACCACCAGGCAGAAGTCCAGCGCCGTCCCGGTCACCCGGTCGGCCGCGTCAGCCGGCCCCCAGGCCCACTCCTCGTCATCAGGCGCGGCCAGCTCGACGCGGACCGGGGCCGGTGGCGCGGGCCGGCCGTTCAGCTGAAAAGAAAATACGAACGTACGGATGCCCAGGTGCGCAATGTGCCGCAGCCGGCTGGTGGGCTCGCGCGCCACGCCGAGCGCGTCCGCGACGTCCTGGCCGTGCGCCCAGGTCTCCATCAGCCGCGCGGTCACCGAGCTGGCCGCGCTCATGTCCGGCCCGTACCAGGGCAGCCGGTCCCGCGGGTCCCGCCCGCGGAGCGCGGCGATGTACTCGGTGCGCGCGCCGAGGAACCAGCTGAGCAGCTCGGCCGCGGGCAGCTTGCGGTAGCGCGCGGCGATCTCGTCCGGGAAGCCGGGGCCGAGCGCGTCCACGTCCGTATCGGCGCGGAACCGCTCCGGGTCGGTGGCGGCCAGCGTCGCGGCCTCGTCGAAGTAGGCCAGGTGGGAGACCTGGTCGTGGATGGCCCAGCCGGGCGACGGGGTGGGCCGCTGCCAGTCCGCGGGGTCCAGCGGCTCAAGCAGGTCCTCCAGGACCTTGGTCTCGGCGGCCAGGTCGGCGAGCAGCGCGTTCAGGTCCGCGGCCACGGCTCAGCGCCCCTTCCAGACCGGCGGGCGCCTGGCGGCGAACGCGGCCGGGCCTTCCTGCGCGTCCTCGCTCCGGTACACCGGCGCCCAGATCCGCTCGGCTTCCGTGTACGCCTGGCTGAGCGGGTGCTCGGCGATCAGCGCCACGGTCCGCTTGGCGGCCAGCACGGACAGCGGCGCGTTGGCCGCGATCCGCTCGGCCATCCGCTGCGCCGCCTCGGCCAGCCCAGCCCCGGGCACCACGTCGTTGACCAGCCCGATCTCGTGGGCCCGGGCCGCGGTGATCGGGTCGCCGGTGAGCAGGATCTGCATCGCCACCCGGGGCGGGATCAGCCACGGCAGCGGCGCCGCCCACGGCGCGCCCCGGCCCACCTTGACCTCGGTGATCGCGAACCGGGCGTGCTCCGCGGCCAGGCACAGGTCGCAGCTCTGCGCGAGCAGGAACCCGCCCGCGTAGGCGGCCCCGTTCACCGCGGCGATGACCGGCTTGGCCACCTCGATGTTGCGGCCGAACTGCGGCGCGAAGTCCGGCGGCGGCACAGCCAGCCCGGTCCGCGCCATCTCCTTGAGGTCGGCGCCTGCGCAGAACGCCTGGTCGCCGGCGCCGGTCAGCACCAGGACGCGGGCCCCGTCATCGGCATTGAACGCGCGCACGCCGTCGAACAGGCCGTCGCGGGCCGCCTGGTTCAGCGCGTTGCGCGCGTCGGGCCGGTTGATGGTCAGCCAGGCCACCGGGCCGCGGCGGTCATATCGGACCGGCTCCGCGCCGTCACTGATCATGCTTCTCCTCCACCACCGCGAGCACCGTGCCCACGTCCACCGGCTGGCCCGCCGTCACCCCGACCGACGTCACCGTGCCGTCGTGCGGCGCGACCACGGTGTGCTCCATCTTCATCGCCTCCAGCGTCACGACCGCGGCGCCCGCGGCCACCGCCGCCCCCGGCGCCACCTCCACCCGCACCACGGTGCCCGGCATCGGCGCGAGCAGCGACCCGGGCGACCGGGCCGCCTGCGGCTCCGCGAACCGGGGCAGCTCGGTCAGCGCGGTGGCGCCGAGCTGGCTGTCCACGAACCACACGTCGCCGGCCCGGGCCACGCGCAGCTCCCGGCGGATCCCGGCCAGATCCGCGACGACCAGTCCCGGCTCCGCCGACCGCAGCACGAACTCATCCACCGCTTCCCCGTCGATCTCCGCTTTAACGCCGTCGCGGCCGACTCGGTAGCGCACGGCCAGCCGCCGCCCGGCGCAGTCGAACGTGACCTGCTGCGGCCCGCCCGGTACGTTGCGCCAGCCCGACGGGATCGTGGCCAGCACCGGGGCGGCCGCCCGCCGGGCCGCCTGCCCGGCCAGCGCGGCGGCCAGCGCGTGCAGCCGCGGCGCGGCCGGGTCCCGCCACGACGCGGCCAGCTGCCGCGGGTCGTGCCGGGCCAGGAAGCCGGTGTCGGCCTGGCCGGCCTGGAACTCCGGGTGGCGCAGGATGCCGACCAGCAGGTCACGGTTGCTGACCACGCCGTGCAGCGTCGTGTCGGCCAGCGCCCGGGCCAGCCGCCGGCAGGCCTGGTCCCGGGTGGCGCCCCCGGCGACGACCTTGGCCAGCAGCGCGTCGTAGTGCACGCCGACCGGCGAGCCCGCGGCGATGCCCGCGTCCACCCGCAGCCCGGGCCGGTCCGGGACGGTGAACGCGTGCACGGCGCCGGTGACCGGGCGGAAGTCGTGGCTGGTGTCCTCGGCGTACAGCCGGGCTTCCACCGCGTGCCCGGTCAGCGTGGCGAACCGCACCTCGTCCGGCAGCGGACGCCCCTCGGCCACCAGCAGCTGCACGGCGACCAGGTCGAGCCCGGTGACCAGCTCGGTGACCGGGTGCTCGACCTGCAGCCGCGTGTTGACTTCGAGGAAGTAGAACTGGCCACCGGGGCCGAGGACGAACTCGACGGTGCCCGCGCCCACGTAGCCGATGGCCTTGCCCGCCGCCACCGCGGCCGCGCCCAGCTCCCGGCGCAGCGCGTCGTCCACGGCCGGGGAGGGCGCCTCCTCGATGATCTTCTGGTAGCGGCGCTGGATCGAGCACTCCCGCTCGAACAGGTGCACCACGTTGCCGTGCCGGTCGCCGAAGATCTGCACCTCGACGTGCCGGGGCGAGTCCAGGTAGCGCTCCAGGAACACGGTGCCGTCGCCGAACGCGGCCGCCGCCTCCCGCTGGGCGCTGGCCACCGCGGCGGGCAGCGCGGCCTCGCCGGTGACCACCCGCATACCCCGGCCGCCCCCGCCGAACGCCGCCTTGACCAGCACCGGGAACCCGATGTCCCGCGCCGCGGCCAGGTCCGCCCCGGATACGGCGACGCCGGGCAGCACCGGCACGCCAGCGGCGGCCATCAGCTCTTTCGCGGCGATCTTGGAGCCCATGGCCTCGATCGCCGCGGGCGGCGGGCCGACGAACGTCAGCCCGGCCTGCGCGCAGTCCCGCGCGAATCCCGCGTTCTCGGACAGGAAGCCGTACCCGGGGTGGACGGCGCCGGCCCCGGCCCGCAGCGCGGCCCCGATGATCGCCGGCCGGTTCAGGTAGCTGTCGGCGGGCGCGTCGCCGGGCAGCGGCACGGCCTCGTCGGCGGCGCGGACGAACGGCGCGCCCTCATCGGCCGGGGAGAACACCGCCACGGTGGCGATGTCCAGCTCGCGGGCGGTGCGGATGATCCGCATCGCGATCTCGCCGCGGTTGGCGATGAGCAGCTTCCTGATCGCCGGGGGGCCTGGTCCGGGCACGAGCGCCATCACATCCGGAACACGCCGAAGGAGTGGCTGCCTTCGACGGGCGCGGAATGGGCCGCGGACAGCGCCATGCCCAGCACCGTCCTGGTGTCCCGCGGGTCGATCACGCCGTCGTCATACAGCCGGGCGGTGACGAAGAACGCGTGCGATTCCCGCTCGATCTGCTCCTCGATGGCGCGCCGCCGGGCCTCGTCGGCCACCTCGTCGAACGGGCGGCCGGCGGCCCCGGCCGCCTGGCGGCCGACGATCGAGAGCACCCCGGCCAGCTGCTGCGCGCCCATCACGGCCAGCTTGGAGTTCGGCCACGCGAACACGAACCGCGGGTCGTAGGCCCGGCCGGACATGCCGTAGTTCCCGGCGCCGAACGACGCGCCGATGTTGACCGTGATGTGCGGGACGCCGCTGTTGGCCACCGCGTTGATCATCTTCGCGCCGTCCTTGATGATGCCGCCCTGCTCGTACTGCCTGCCCACCATGTACCCGGTGGTGTTCTGCAGGAAGATGAGCGGCGTGGCCGACTGGTTGGCCAGCAGGATGAACTCGGTCGCCTTCTCGGCCTCCTCGCTGAACAGTACGCCGCGGCTGTTGGCCAGCACGCCCACGCCGAAGCCGTGCACGCTGGCCCACCCGGTGACCAGGCTGGTCCCATACAGCGGCTTGTACTCGGAGAACCGGGAGCCGTCCACCACCCGGGCCAGCACCTCGCGCGGGTCGAACGGGACCCGGAAGTCCGCCGACGCGATGCCGAGCAGCTCGTCGGCGTCATGCACCGGCGGGTCGGCGGGCCGGGTGGGGCCCGGCCCCAGCTTGCGCCAGTTCAGGTCGGCCACGATCTGCCGGCCGAGCCGCAGGCAGTCCAGCTCGTCGGCGGCGAAGTAATCGGCCAGGCCCGACACCCGGGAGTGCATCGCCGCCCCGCCCAGCTCCTCGTCGCCGGCCTCCTCCCCGGTCGCCATCTTGACCAGCGGCGGGCCGCCGAGGAACACCTTGGCCTGCTGGTCGACCAGCACCGCGTGGTCGCACATGCCGGGCACGTAGGCGCCACCCGCGGTGGAGTTGCCGAAGACCAGCGCGATCGTCGGGATGCCCAGCGCGGACAGCTGGGTCAGGTCGCGGAAGGTCTGCCCGCCGGGCACGAACAGCTCGGCCTGGGCCGGCAGGTCGGCGCCGCCCGACTCGACCAGATTGATCACCGGCAGCCGGTTGACCCGGGCGATCTCCAGCGCGCGCAGCGACTTGCGCAGCGAGTAGGGGTTGATCGAGCCGCCGCGCACGGTCGGGTCGTGCCCGATGATCACGCACTCCACCCCGGACACCACGCCGATCCCGGTGACCAGGCTCGCCCCGACGGCGTACCCGGTGCCCCAGGCGGCCAGCGAGGACAGCTCGAGGAACGGTGCATCCTGGTCGAGCAGCAGCTCGACGCGCTCCCGGACCAGCAGCCGGCCGCGGCGGTGGTGCCGCTCGGCGTACTTCGGGCCGCCGCCCGCGCGCGCCGCGGCCTGCTGCTCGTCCAGCGCGGTCACGGCGGCCAGCTGGGCCGCCCGGTTGCGCAGGTAGGGCTCGCTGGTGACGTCCACCGTGGAGGTCAGCACCGGCACCCGGCCGCACCTCCTCGTCAGCTGACTGAGCTGGAGGTTACTCCCCAGTCACTACCGCCGGAAACCCACCTCCTGCGGGGGCGGACTTCCAGGACGGTTCCACCGATGGGCAAGCCGGGGCATTCTGCCCCGGCTTGCCCGGGATGTTCTCTCCGCACCGCGGTCTTGGCCACAGCACGGATGGAGCCTGGGGGTTACGGCTCCAGGTAGGTCGTGAATCCGTTGCCGGTGGCATTCAGGGCGCCGACGCTCGCCTCGGTCACGCTGCCCGGCCCGGTCATGATCAGGGGCGAGGTCGTGAAGTAACCGGAGAAGCCGAACTTGGTGCCCTTGTAGTTGGTCAGCCGCCCATCGCTGAACGCGGCCACCTTGGTCTTGGCCGCTGGCGCGGTGAACGTGGCTGGCGTGCTCCACGGGGTGTCACCGTACTCGGTGCCGATGCGGACCTCCTTGAAGGAGACACCGGTGCCGATGTTGATCGTGTAGGTATTGGACGTGGCGGCCATGGAGGAAGTCACGTCCGCGACGGTGAACGACAGGTCCCCGGTGGTGGTGTTGTAATACACCGATTCCTGCACCGTGTGCCCAAACGGGTAGCTGGCCGACCCGAACCCGCCGGACTGGTCAGGGCAGTTGGCCAGCGAGGCGGCGCACACCAGGGTGTGGGTGCTGACGTTGAACACGGCCACGTTCGGGCTGTAGGGGCTCGTGGTGGTGGTGTCGGACACGCCGAGCACATAGACCCGGCCGCCGCCCCAGAACTGGATCGACTGGCCGAGCCCGCCGACAAACGCGCTGTACTGGCTCGCGTTGCGCAGATACACACTGGCCTGGGCGTAGCGGAACTGCGCCCCGGTGAACTGGTAGCCCGTCTGTTCCTTGGTGGGCAGAGTCGGGCCGGTGGCCGCGCTGGCCGCGGTGGCTGCTAGCCCGGCGGGCAGGGCAAGCGCTAGCGCGGCGGCGGCGGCGGTAAAGAGCCGCCTGAGACTGGACATGGGACACTCCCCTTTCGGCTGACTGGCGGTCAGCGCTTTTATGGTCCACTGTCCACAATTCTAGTACCATTTTTGGGTGACGGCTGGCCAGAGGCCGCGGTTCCTTTACCGTGGGACCTTGGTCCTTTACGCAAACGGGGTGCCTGTCACACCAGCATCTGCAGGCCCTCGACGCTCCGAAAATGGCGCTGCCGGCCATTCCCCGACGTCCGGCCGTCCTCCACCGGGCCAGGGCGGGCCGCCCTCCCCCGCCGGCCGTCCTCACGCGGCGGGCCGTTCGGCGAAGGGCCCCGGCTGTTACCCCGGGGCCCCTCACCTCTTTCGCGGTCTTCGCGGCAACCAGCGAAAGGATCAGTCGGCTACGATTGGTTCCAGCTCGTAGGCGTGCTGCCGGTGGTCACGGTCTGGTACATGAGCGGACCGCCATTGCGCACCCGCAGGTACAGGCCGGTCTTCTCATTCTGGAACGTGTAGGGGTTGGACCCGGTGTAGTCCCACTTCTGGCTGGCGAATCCATTGCCGCCATTCCCCACCGGCTCCATCACGACGGTCCCGCCCGCGCTGGAGTCCCGGCTGGTCAGCGCCAGCCCGGCGTTCTTGAGCAGGAGCTGACCCGGGGTCACTGTGCTGTTGCAGTGCACCCACAGGGTCGAGCCGTTCTGCGCCGGCTTCAGGATCGCCGCCGAGCCGACGGTGACCTTGTTGGGTGTCCCCAGATAGTAGTTGACGCCGCGCACGGTGACCGACGAGTACTCCCCGCTGTCGTTCGTGCAGGTCGGGGCCTTCTGGACGGTGGCGCGGTGGGCGGGCGCCGCGCCGGCGGGCGCCGCCATCGTGAACGCGGCGCCGCCGCCGAGCAGCGCGATGGCCGCGGCCGCTGTGAAAAGTCTCCTGATCATGAGAACCTCTCCCGTGCCGGGGCAGCACTCCACCGCGGCCCCCATGCGATCCTAATGTGGCGTATTCATGCGGACCGCTCCTGCCTCCGGCAGCTCCATTATCGGAATTGGATTAGCACACCGATAGTGACGTTCTGCTCATAAAATGGGACCTAGGACCCTCGGTCAATTTCTCACCATCTTCATCAGCCGGCGGAGATTATCGCTCACGCGGGTCATTATCGCCATTAACCAGCATTCTGATCGAATGGCGGAGATTGGCCGCCCGGTTCAATCGGGCACCCGGGCCCAGCTCAGCAACGGCAGCCACCACCCGGCCCCGGCCGGGCGCCATGCCCGTTCGCGGAACCGGGGAGCCTGACGGCACACTGGTAGCCCGGCGGCTCCTGGACGGAAAGGACGCGCAGTGCGGATTGACCGGCTCGATCATCTGGTGCTCACCGTGGCGAGCATCGACGCGACGGTGGAGTTCTACACGCGGGTGCTGGGCATGGAGGTGGTGCGGTTCGGCGCGGGGCGGACCGCGCTGAGATTCGGCGCGAGCAAGATAAACCTGCACGAGGCGGGCCATGAGTTCGAGCCGAAGGCCCGGCACCCGACCCCCGGCAGCGCGGACATCTGCCTCATCGTCGCCGGCCAGCTGGCCGATGTCATGGCCGAGCTGGCCGCTCAGGGCGCCCAGATCGAGGAAGGCCCGGTGGAGCGGACCGGGGCGACCGGCGCCATCGTCAGCTGCTACCTGCGCGATCCGGACCGGAACCTCATCGAGCTGAGCAACTACCGGCGCTGAACCGGTCACCCGGTTTGCCGGTCCGTGACCGCTGCTTGGGCCGCGCGTAACAGTCCGGCTAACCGTCGGGAGATTCCCGGAAGCGCAATGTAATTAGTGGCTTAATGCCCGAGGATGGTGGGCTGACGGCAGCCTCCGGGGCGTGGGATCGATCCAGGAGTGACCCGATATGGGCGTACCCAGCTCAGCAGGCCCGCAGCAGCCGGATCGCGGCCGCCGCTCGATCCGTGCCTCGTTCACGGCTACTGTGGCGGTGCCGGTGACGTGCCTGGTCCTGCTGTGGGCCGCCGCAGCGGGCATCATGCTGGGCAGCGCGCTGGCCCGGCGCGGTCCCTGGCCGCCGGGCCATCACGAGCTGATCGATTTAACGCTGCTGGTCGGCGCCGGCTTCGCCGTCGTCCTGATCTCGGTGATCCTGATGGGCGCCTTCGCCCGCCGCATCTCCCGCGACGTCTCCGCGCTGGCCGGCGCGGCCCAGGAATTCGCGGGCGAGCAGCTGCCGCTGCTCCTGGACCAGCTGCGCACCGCCGACCAGCCCGGGGTGCCGGCCGATCTCAGCCTGCCCCGGCCGCAGCCACGGACCGCCGAGGTCGCCCAGGCGGTGGGCGCGGTGGCCAGCCTGCAGCGCACCGCGATCGCGGCGGCGGCCGGAGAGGCCAGCCTGCGTAATGGCCTGCGCCAGGTGTTCGTCAGCCTGGCCCGGCGGAACCAGTCGCTGCTGCAGCGCCAGCTGCGCCTCATCGACGCGCTGGAGCAGAAGGCGCCCGACCCGGCCGCGCTGAGTGATCTGTTCGCCCTGGACCACCTCACCACCCGGATGCGCCGCCACGCCGAGAGCCTGGCCATCCTGTCGGGCGCGGCGCCGGGCCGGTCCTGGACCGAGCCGGTGCCGGTCATCGACGTCATCCGCGGGGCCATGGCCGAGGTCGAGGACTACAAGCGGGTGGCCGTGCTGACCGCCGCCGAGGACGCCGTGGTCGCCCCGGCCGTGGCGGACATGATTCACCTGCTGGCGGAGCTGATCGAGAACGCGACGATGTTCTCCCCCTCGGGCACCCGGGTCGAGATCCGGGCCGAGCGGGTGGCCAACGGGTTCGCGATCGAGATCGATGACCGGGGCCTGGGCATCGAGCCTGCCCAGCTGGCGCAGCTCAATGAGCAGCTGGCCCGGCCGCCCGACTTCGACCTGGCCAACGCCGACCGGCTGGGGCTGTTCGTCGGGGCCAAGCTGGCCGCCCGGCACGGTGTCCGGGTCTCGCTGCGCCCCTCTGCGTACGGCGGGACCACCGCGATCGTCCTGATGCCCAGCGCGATCATGGCCGTGGTCAGCAGGCCGGCCGCAGCCGCCCCGCCGGCCGGACGGCCCGCGGCTGACCGGCCCGCCGCGCTCGACCTCGGCCCGTCCGGCCCGCTGGCGCTGGCCGGACGGCGCACCGGCGCGCTGTCCCCGGCCGCCGATCAGCCCGCCGCGCCGGACGGCCCGGGCTGGCCGGCCCGGGCCGGCGGCGGGCCGCGGCGCGGCCTGCCCCGGCGGACTCGCCAGGCCAGCCTGTCCCCGCACCTGCGCGGCGGCACGGCAGCCAGCCGGCGGGGCGCCGCCGGGCCGCCGCCGTCCGATGCCCGGACCCCAGAGGAGGCGCGCAACCTCGCCGCATCAATGCAAACCGGGTGGCAGCGCGGCCGGCGGGACGATTCGCCGGCCGCGCGGCCAGCCGGCAGCGGGCGCCAGGACTTCCCCGGACCCGACGGCGAGGAGATGTGATGCCGGACGCCCGCCCCCGGTTCCCGGCTGCCCACGTCCTGTCGGACTGAGCTGGCCATGGGCGCGGACAGCAATTGGGTCGGCCGAGACTCCGGCCCGGTCGTGCGCCCCTACGCGCTGACCGGTGGCCGGACGGAACCAGCCGGCGGTGCGGTGCTGGACCTGATCGCGGTCGTGGTGGACATCGGCCGGGGGGACGCGCCAGGGGACCGGCTTGGTCTCAGCCCGGAGCACCGGCGCCTGCTGGGCTTGTGCCAGCGGCCGGTTACCGTCGCCGACGTGGCGTCCGACACCGGACTGCCGGTCGGTGTCGTCCGGGTCCTGCTGGCCGATCTCATCCAGCAGAGCCGGATCAGGGTGCTACCCCAACGATCTGCTGGCGACCAGCCCAGCACCGAACTGCTCAGGGAGGTGCTGCATGGGCTCCAGGCCCTCTGACCGCGACGAGCCCGCGGCGCTCTCGGTTTGCAAGATCGTTGTCGCGGGTGGCTTCGGCGCGGGCAAGACGACCTTCGTGGGCGCGGTCAGCGAGGTCCGGCCGCTGCGCACGGAAGAAGTCCTGACCAGCGCGAGCGTAGGTTTCGATAGCCTCAGCGGGGTCGAGAACAAGACAAAGACGACCATCGCCATGGATTTCGGGCGCATCACCATCGGCAGCCGCCGGGTGCTGTACCTCTTTGGCACGCCTGGGCAGGAGCGATTCTGGTTTATGTGGGACGACCTTTCGCACGGCGCGCTGGGCGCCGTGGTCATCGCCGACACAAGGCGGCTGGCTGACTCGTTTGGCTCGATCGACTATTTCGAGCGGCGGGGGCTGCCCTTTCTCGTCGCGATCAACTGCTTCGAGGGCGCACCCCGCTACGACCCCGAGGAGGTGCGTGCCGCTCTCGACCTCGACCCGCGGGTGCCAGCCGTGCTGTGCGACGCACGGGTGCAGCGGTCTGTCAAGCAGGTACTGATCACTTTGGTCGAGTACATCCTGGCCAGCCGGTCCGCCGGCGGTTCCAGACCCCCGCGGCCAGCGGTAATGCCCCAGGTGTACCGGTGATCAGCCAGATGCCGGCCGGGGGGCCGGCCGAGACACCGGCCGGATGGCCAGGCAGGCCGGTCCGGTCGGGTGCGGTGCCCCCGCTCGCCGATGGATTCAGCGCCAGGCCGGAGACCGCGCCGGGGCTCGGCGCATCGCTGATCCCAGGCGCCGTGGTGGCTTTGGTACCCAGCCGGGCCGCCGAAAGCGGGCCACGCGACTGGCTCGGGCCGTGCGGCAAGACCCAGCTGGCGGTGTACGCCGCCGAGTCGCTGTGGCAGTCTCGCGAGCTGGACCTGCTGGTCTGGATCGCGGCCAGCAGCCGGGCCGAGGTGCTGTCCGGCTACGTGCAGGCGGCCGTGGCCATGCTGGGCCTGGACGCCACGAACGACGCGGCAGCCAGCGCCGCCCGCCTGCTCAGCTGGCTCGGTGAGACCAGCCGGCCGTGGCTGGTCGTGCTCGACGACCTGTCACCCTCGGCCGGCCTGGATGGGCTCTGGCCGTCTGGCCCGGCCGGCCGCGTGCTGATCACCGCGGCGAGCCCGGCCGCGCTGCCCGCCGGCCACCCGGCGCGGGTGCTGCCGGTCGGCCCGTTCAGCTCGCGTGAGGCGCTCAGCTACCTGATGGGGCGGCTGACCGCGGACACCGATCAGCGGCTGGGGGCGATTGACCTGGTGGCCGACCTCGGTGGGGAGCCTATGGCGCTGGCCCAGGCCAGTGGGGTGATCGCCAGCTCGGCGCTGTCCTGCCGGGACTACCGGGGGTATTTCGTGGACCGCCGGGCCCAGCTGACCGACGTGCCCGGCACCAAGCCCCCGGCGGCGGCGGTCACCTGGACGTTCTCGGTCGAGCAGGCGGACCGGCTGGCACCCGGCGGGGCGATCCAGCCGCTGCTGGCGATGGCCGCGCTGCTGGACGGTCACGGGATGCCCAGCTCGGTGTTTACCTCCCCGGCCGCCTGCGACTACCTGTCCGTGACCGGCACCGGGACCCCCGCCGACCGTGAACGGGCCCGGGATGCGCTGCTGGTCCTGGAGCGGACCGCCCTGCTGGACATCGACCCGGCCGGCACGCCGCCGCTGGTCCGGATGAGCCCGGTGATCCAGGCCTCGGTCCGCGCGGCCATGCCCACCGTGATGCGCCACCGGGCCGCCCGGGCCGCCGCGGATGGTCTGCTCCAGGCGTGGCCGCCGGATGAGCAGCAGACCTGGCTGGCCGGCAGCCTGCGGTCGTGCGCGGCCAGCCTCCAGCGGGAGGCCGGGCGCGTGCTGTGGTCCGGCGGCTGTCACCCACTGCTGATGCGCGCCGGGCAGAGCCTGGACCAGGCTCGGCTGACTGGTCCCGCGGTGGCGTACTGGCGGGAGCTGGTCGCGGCGGGTGAGACGGCACTCGGGCCGAATCACCCGGACACCCAGCTGGCCGCCGGGCGGCTGGCCGAGGCGTACCTGGCGGCTGGGCGCGCGGGCGAGGCCATCCCGTGGTTCGAGCGGACGGTGGCCGACCGGGCCGGGGCGCTCGGACCTGATCACCCGGGAACGGCGGCGGCCCGCCGCGAACTCGGTCACGCCCTGGTGGCGGCCGGCCAGCTGGACGCGGCGGTGACCGTGCTGAGGGGAACCATCGCCGACCACGAGCGGATCCTGGGCGGCCAGCACCCGGACACGCTGGGCGCCCGGGATGAGCTCGCGGCCGCCTACCGGGCCGCTGGCCAGTTCGGCGAGGCGATCCCGCTGTACCGGCAAACGCTGGCCGACCGGGAACGCACCCAGGGCGCCAAGCACCCGGACACGCTGACCACCCGGCAGCATCTGGCCGATACGTACCTGGCCGACGGGCGGCTCAAGGACGCGCTGTCGAACTACAAGAAGGTGCTGGCCGACCGGGAGCGGGTGCTCGGCCCGGATCACCTGGACACCATCGCCGCCCGCGGCAACCTCGCCTCCGCGTACCACTCCGCCGGGCGGATGGCGTCCGCGCTGCAGCAATACGAGCAGACCGTCGCCGGGTACGAACGGGTGCTCGGGCCCGACCACCCGGACACGCTGGCCCGGTGCGCCAACCTGGCCAGCGCGTACTACGCCGTCGGCCGTCTCACCGATGCGCTGTCCCTGCTGCGCGACACGGTCGCCCGGTGCGAGCGGGTGCTGCCACCAGACGATCCGCTCACCCAGGCGGTCCAGGAGAACCTGACCAACGTCGCCGGCGGGTGAGCGCCGGCCCGGGGCGTCAGCCAGCCCGGCTGAGCAGGTACCGCACGGTGTGCACACCCGTCTCGCCAGCCGCCTCCGCATCCAGGTGCGCGGCCCGGCCGTCCAGGTGGGCAGCGCGGTCCTCGGAGACGTGCACGATCTGCCAGCCCTCGGCGGACAGCCGGTCCAGGCAGCCGAGCACCTCCTTGATCGGGTAGCCGAAGGGGGACGCGGGCAGCCCCAGGTCCACCGGCACGTGCTCGGTCCCGTCGAACAGCCAGCCGATCCAGGTGCGCAGCTCCGCGATGCGCACGGCCTCCCGCCAGTCGGCGAACTGAGCGGCCACCGTGGGCTGGGGGTACCGGGTGCTGAACTCGGTGGTGATGAAGTCGCGCACGGCCTCCGGGTCGACCACGCTCTCGGTGCCGTCGGGGAACTGAACCCGGGCCACCTCCACCCGCGGGCCGCCGTCGTGCAGCCGTTCCTTGCCCACCGTCACCTCGGTGCCAGCCTGCCAGTCGGCCAGCTTCTGCTCCCAGGTGGCGCTGGTGCGCTCGAACACGTCGGCGGCGGCCGCCCGGACCCGTTCATCCCACCACTGGCGAGCTGCCTCATCACCGGTGTCCTTGGCCACCACCAGCGGCTCCTGGCCGGGGATCTCGACCGCGTCAAAAACCGCCCGCGCGATGACGAGCATCGCGTGTCTTGCCGTCACGGCGCCTCCCCTGGCCGGTACCGGATCCAGGGTGCAAGGCTACGGCTGCGCTACCGCCGCGAGGAACGCCGCATGCTGGTCAGCCGCAGCGCGCCGAACACGAGCAGCACGACCACCGCCACCCAGAACAGGAAGTGCAGCGCAGAGATCACCAGCGAGATCACCATGAACGCGACGAACGCGGCGAGCACGATGAGCAGAAGTTTCCCCATGACCTCACGATATGCGAGCGCCGGAGCAGAAGCATCCACCCACGGTCGTATCTGCGCGGCGGGCCGCCATCGCTGGGTGCTTGCCATCAAAAATAGATATCACTATGATACAAACTCTGTAAGCCGGACATTGGTGAAGGAGTTTCCCATGGCCATCCCAGATGCCGCCGCACCCCACCCGGAGCCGCCGGACCCAGCGCCAGCTGCCACCGGGATGATGACCCCGCCACCGCCGGACCGCCCGCTGCCCACCGCGGGGCTGACCGAGCGGCACGCGCATTCTGCCCCCGGGGTGCCGGTTCTGATTCTGTTCGTCGTCGTGATGCTCCTCGGGGTGGGGCTGCTGGTGGTGGCCGGGGCGGTCGGCGATGGCGGCGCGGCGGCCTTCATCATTCTGGGCATCCTGCTGATCGTCGTGGCCGGGCTGGCGCTGCGCGGCCTGACCCCGGTGGCCCCCGGCCAGGCCCGGGTGATCCAGCTGTTTGGCCAGTACTCGGGCACGATCCGCGAGACCGGTCTGCGCTGGGTCAACCCATTTACCGACCGGATCAAGGTGTCCACCCGGATCCGCAACCATGAGACCGCGATCGCCAAGGTCAACGACCTGGACGGCAACCCGATCGAGATCGCGGCGGTGGTGGTCTGGCAGGTCCGGGACACCGCGCAGGCCCTCTACTCGGTGGACGAGTTCGTGACGTTCGTCGCCACCCAGACGGAGACCGCGGTCCGGCACATCGCGACCACGTACCCTTACGACACCAGCGATCCTGGCCAGCTGTCGCTGCGCGGGCACGCGGATGAGGTCACCGAGCAGCTCTCGGCCGAGATCGCCGCGCGCGTCGCCGCGGCCGGCGTCACGATCATCGAGTCGCGGCTCACCCGGCTGTCGTACGCCTCGGAGATCGCCCAGGCCATGCTGCGGCGGCAGCAGGCCAGCGCCGTGGTGGCGGCCCGGCAGCGGATCGTGGAAGGCGCCGTCGGCATGGTCGACCTGGCCCTGCGGCGGCTGGAGGAGCAGAACGTGGTGGAGCTGGACGAGGAGCGCAAGGCCGCGATGGTATCCAACCTGCTGGTCGTGCTGTGCAGCGAGCAGGCCACCCAGCAGGTGGTGAACACCGGCTCGCTGTACCAGTGACCGGGTGCCGATGACCGAGGCCATGGCGGGCGACCGATGACGTTCCGGGGGGCGGCCGGGTGACCGAGCGCAAGGGCATGCTGCTGCGGCTGGACCCGGCCGTGCATGACGCGCTGGCCAAGTGGGCCGCCGACGAGCTGCGCAGCACCAACGCCCAGATAGAGTTCCTGCTCCGCCGGGCCCTGGCCGAGGCGGGGCGGCTGCCCCGGCAGGCCGGCCGCATGCGGGGGCGCGGCCGGCCCCGGGCCGCCGGCCAGGAAGGCGGGGACAGCCAGGAAGGCGGGGACAGCCAGGAACGCGGGGACAGCCAGGAACGCGGGGACAGCCAGGAACGCGGGGACAGCCAGGAACGCGGGGACAGCCAGGAACGCGGGGACAGCCAGGAACGCGGAGTCAGCGGGGCGCCCGGGGGCAACGAGGCCAGCCTGGAGCCGGCCACCTCCGTGGAGGGCATCGGCGGCCGCGACGAGTAGCCCGCAGGCGTGGGCGGGGGCTCGCGGCCGCGCTCGGCGGGCAGCTTGCGGCATCCCCGGGCGCGGCGGCGATCAGGCCCCCCGGGGTCGTGCCACCCGGGCCAGCACCGCGACTCGCCCGCGCCGTCCCCCGGGCCGTTCGCTGCCGCGCTGGTAGCCTTCCGTCCCTGTGACTACCCCCGCGGCCGCGATCGGCGATGACGGCAGTGGCGAGGGGAATTTCGTCCGGCCTGATCTTGTCCTGCCGTTGCGCGGGTGGCAGAAGGCGGCTTACCGGGAGTACTTCCGCGCGCCCCGCCGTGACTTCCTGCTGGTCGCCACGCCCGGGGCGGGCAAGACGGCGTGGGCGCTGACGGTTGCCGCCGAGCTGCTGGCCCGCCGGGAGGTCGCGGCGGTCACCGTGGTCACCCCGACCGAGCACCTCAAGCACCAGTGGGCGCAGGCCGCACGCCAGGTGGGCATCGCGCTGGACCCGGCCTACCGCAACGCGCAGGGCCGGGCGTCGGCCGATTTCACCGGGGTGGCGGTGACCTACGCCCAGGTGGCCGCGCACCCGGTGCTGCACCGCAACCGCACCGAGAACCGGCGCACGCTGGTCGTCTTCGATGAGATTCACCACGCGGGGGACGCGCTGTCCTGGGGCGAGGCGGTGCGCGACGCGTTCGGGCCGGCCCGGCGGCGGCTGGCGCTGACCGGCACCCCGTTCCGCAGCGACACCAACCCGATCCCGTTCGTGACCTACGCCCCTGATGCGGACGGCGGCCGGCGCAGCGCATCCGACTACGTGTACGGCTACGGGCCCGCGCTGGAGGACGGCGTGGTCCGGCCGGTGCTCTTCCTCGCCTACTCCGGGGAGATGCGCTGGCGGACCCGGGCGGGCGACGAGATCACCGGCACCCTGGGCACCCCGATGCTGCCCGACCAGCTGGCCCAGGCCTGGCGCACCGCGCTGGACCCCGAGGGTGAGTGGATGCGGCGGGTGCTGGAGGCGGCGGACCGGCGGCTGACCGAGGTGCGGCGGGGCATGCCCGATGCGGGCGGCCTGGTCATCGCCGGCGATCACGCGGACGCCCGGGCCTACGCGGCGCTGCTGCGCCGGCTGACCGGGACCCGGCCGGTGGTGGTGCTGTCCGACGACCCGTCCGCCAGCCGGAAGATCGCCGCGTTCGCCGGGTCGGATGACCGGTGGATGGTCGCGGTCCGGATGGTCTCCGAGGGCGTGGACATCCCGCGGCTGGCCGTCGGGGTGTACGCCACGAGCGTCAGCACCGCGCTGTTCTTCGCGCAGGCCGTGGGCCGGTTCGTCCGGGCCCGGCAGCGCGGGGAGACGGCTTCGGTGTTCCTGCCCTCGGTTCCGGTGCTGCTTGGTTATGCCGCGGAGCTGGAAGCCGAGCGCGACCACGTGCTGCAGGCACCGCGCGAGGACGCCGAGGAGCGGGATCTGGCCGAAGCAGAGCGGGCGGCCGGCACCCCGGACGTGCTCGACGACGCGCTGCCGTTCGAGGCGCTGCAGGCCTCGGCGCACTTCGACCGGGTGCTGTACGACGGTGGTGAGTTCACGGTCACCGCGGCCGAGGAGGAGTTCCTCGGCCTGCCCGGCCTGCTCGAACCGGATCAGGTGGCCCTGCTGCTGCGCAAGCGGCAGGCCGAGCATTCGCGCGGGGGGCCCCGGCCGGGGTGGCAGCCGGGGGTGCCGCCGGGACCGGCCCGGCCGGGGCGTCAGCCGGGACCGCTACCAGGGGGCCGGCCGGGCGCGGCCGCGGTGACCCGGGAGAACCTGGCCACGCTGCGCAGGGAGCTGAACGGCCTGGTCGGCGCCTGGTATCACCGCACCGGGCAGCCCCACGCGGTGGTGCACGCCGACCTGCGCCGCACCTGCGGCGGGCCGCCACTTCCGCAGGCGACCGCGGAGCAGATCCAGGCGCGGATCGACACGATGCGCCGCTGGGCCACCCACGGCCGCTGAGGGCGACCCGAATGCCTGGCGCATTGCGGGTACGGGAACAGCTGAAAACGCAGAGCGATGACCCCTCTGTCCGGGTGGCTATCGCAAAGCTTGCGGTTGCTAGTCGCCGCGTCGACCAGAATGCTCTTATGACGGAAGTGTCTATCTATACCGCCGCTATTGCCGGTGCCGCCGCGATCGGCGGGGCTGCGGTTCCCTCGATCACGTCCATGATGCGTGAGGTTGGCCAAGCAAAGCGTGAGCGGCGCGACCGTGCCGCTGCTGAGAAACGGCAGGCATGCCTGGATCTGCTGGGCGCGGCCCAGAAGCTACGGATAAAGGTTGCAAACGCGGCAAACTATCACGGCCCGGAGATGGGCAGCCGTCTCGAGGAAATCCGGGAGTGTGAGGCGGATGTACGGCTGCATGCGGCCAGCGCGTCGCTGCAATTAACAGCTGAGAGCCTCCGCCTGCTGGCCGACAATCTGGCGGACGTGGCCAGCGATCTCACGGCTCTGGCCGAGCGGAACACCAACATGAAAGCCGGCCAGATCGATCCAAGGCCAGACACGGCCGGATTCAACGCGAGCATCGAAGCCTTCCGTAGCGCCATCGTGGCTGAGCGCAGGAAGTGACTACTGATGGTGATCGAGGGAAGTCAGGCCGACCAGTTCCAGGGCAACTGCACGCTGATGCTGGGGCAATGCCGGGTCTGTTGCCTCAAGTGCGTGCTGCGCCAGTTTGGTGGCAGCCGCCTTGTCGCCGGTCAGCGCTTTGGCGCGTGCTGCGTAAAGGAGAACAGCCCCGTTTCTTGGCGCGTCCTCGAGGGCGCCTTCGATCTCCTTGTCGGCACCGGGGTCACCGAGCTCGGCCCGGGCGAGCCCGCGGGCAGCACGGGTCGACGGCCGCTCCAGCTCCACCACGCGGTCAAGATCGCGGAGCGCGTCACGCGCATCACCGAGATCCGCAAGGATTTCGCCCCGCAATCGCAGTGCCTCCGTGTCGCCGCCATCGATGGCGAGGACACTGGTGAGCACCGCGACGGCTGCGCGGCGCTGCCCCATCGACCACAGGGCTCCGCCAAGCTCAGTTTGCACGGTCAGGTCGTTCGGAACCCGGTCGGAGGCGGCCCGCAGCTCGTCCAGGGCGTCGGCCAGCCTCCCCCGGGCAAGGAGCATCTGCCCAACGGCTGCGAGCTGAACCGCCACCGCACCGGTATCGCGGACAACCTCAAGCAGGCGCGAGGCAGTTCGGTATTGCTTTTCCGCTTCCTCGGGCCTGTCTCTCTCGAACGCCAGGTTGCCCAGTAGCGAGTGCACTTCAGCCTGGCTGCGCCAGTCGTGGCTGGGCGTGGCCCGCAAGGCCTCATCGGCCCACCGCTGGGTCAGGCCGAATTCACCAAGAGCTAGGGCACGCCCCGCCATCCTGAGGCACTCCCGTGGCTCGGCAGGCAGTGGCGGCAAGATGGTGGCACGCTGCAACGGCCCGATAAGCCGGTCGCTGAGCAGCTGGTACCAGGTACCCCCGGATCGCCGCTCGGTGGTCAGGATATGGCAGTCCTCAAGTGCCCGAAGCACAGGATTTGGCATACCCGCGGTATCGGTCAGCCCTTCGCACGCTAGCCCTCGAGTACCCTTTTCTGTCACGAACGTGCGTATCAGCCAAGTCAGCATGTGTGCCGTCGATTGTCCGTGGCTGGCGGCAACTGAGGCGACGAGGTGTCCATAATGCACGGCCAGGGCCGCATTCACATCACCGCAGTTGCGCACGTCATGCTCGGTGATGACATCTTGGTGTGACGGCAGTGACTCCCACAATTTCGAGCAAGCCACCTGAAGCACCTCTGGCTCGACGCGATCCAGGTTGACGACGCGTTCTTGCCCCCCTACCAGCTGAACGGTGCTGGTCATCATGTCGCGGACCAGATCTTCGGCGACTCCTGCCGCAAAGGACCGGTCCGACTGTGCGGTCATTGGCTTGACCACAGCGTCGAGGGCCTGGTCAGCGTCAAACGGCTTCAGCTCGTACCGGATACCACCGCCAAGCTTCGCCATGAAGATATCGAGTGCCGGTTCTCTCACCGCGAGCAAGAGATGCATTCGCTGCGCCTGGAGAGCGTCGGCCAGTTCGTCCATGAACTGATGGCTCCGCATTCGCCGATGGGCCTCTGAACTCACGAAGAGCTCTTCAGCCTGATCAACTAGCGCGTACACGATGCCGTTCTGGCGCTCGGCGCGCCGGGACACGAATTGCCGAATGGTCATGCCAGTGAGACTTGTTGCTGTCTCACCCGGCGACCAGGACCTCAGCAGGGAGAGAGTGTAGGGGTTGTGGTCCGGCAACGCCGCACGAGGGTACGTCCATCCCTGCAGCAGGCGTCCAGGCTCAAGGGCATTAAGATGATCTTGCTCAGACAACGGTATGACGCCAGCGAACAGCAACGAACTCTTACCGACACCGGTGCCACCGTACAAAATCGTTAAATGGTTTGCTCGCCAGAGATCAGCCAGATCTTCAGCTTCAGCAGCACGCCCGAAGAACCTGCCCTTCTCGCTAGACCGAAAGGGACGGGCGCCTGGATACGGCCGACCTGCGGACCTGTTCATCGTGGCAGTCCTTGTACAAGGCGTCTTCAGTGCTCGGTTTGGTGACCCACTGTCACACTACCAGCGTTGCCCACGGGATGGCCTGCCTAGCCAGAGTGCCTGCAAGCGCCTTTGCGGGCTGGCCTGGCCCACTCAGATATGGTTGTTGAACCCGTAATGGCCGTCATCCTGTTCGAGCGCCAAGATCCGGTCCAGGGCGTGCGCCAAGCCGGAGCTTCCGACCTCATCCTTCAAGTCACGCAGGGGAATCCCGCTGACGTCTATCAGGACGTCCTCGCCTACTTCGTGCATCGCAGCTCCTCGCCCGGTGTCATTCCCGGGCCCGGCTATAATGGCGTGAAGATCCACTCAGCGGCGGCCCGGCCCTGCTTTGATACGATCGCACGTCTGCGTTTCGCTGTCGAGTGCCACGCTCGCCCCCGCATGAGCCGGGCGACCGTAGCTCACCTCTACAGCCACAAAAGCAACACCATCATCACAGCTACCACAAGATGTATCGCTCGGGTTAAAAGGTTGTACCCCATTTCAGATCTACGGTCTCCTGCATAAGATGGGGGTGTGACGGTACCGGAATCCTCATCAAGCACTGGAGTAGCCCCGGCCATCTGGGGTAACGTTCCGCAACGCAACAAGAACTTCACCGGACGCGCGGATATCCTTGCTCGCTTAAGGCAGGGCGTGTCCAGTGCGGTGACCGCCGTGCTTCCGCATGCCCTGCAGGGAATGGGTGGCGTGGGCAAGACCGCCGTAGCGATTGAATACGCCCACTTGTACCGGTCCAAATACGACCTTGTCTGGTGGATTCCGGCCGACCAGCCCGCCCTGGTGCGGTCATCACTGGCTGCGCTCGCCGAACTTCTGGGCCTGGAGTCGGCTGCCGCCGCCGGAATCGAGAGCGCTGCCACAGCCGTGCTGAGCGCCCTGCGTCGCGGCAGCCCATATTCGCAGTGGTTGCTGATCTTCGACAACGCGGACCAGCCAGAAGAGATCAACGAGATCATTCCGCGCGGGCCCGGCGATGTCCTGATCACATCGCGCAATCACCGCTGGGAATCAGTGGTCGATACGGTGGCGGTGGACGTCTTCAGCCGCGACGAGAGCACAGACTTCCTCGAAAAGCGAGTCCCGCGTGGGATCAGCAGGAATGAGGCCAATCGGCTGGCGGAGGAGCTGGGGGACCTGCCACTCGCCTTGGAACAGGCAGGAGCGCTCCAAGCCGAGACCGGGATGTCGGTTGACGAGTATCTTCGGCTCTTGAAGGAACACGCACCCGCGCTCATGGCCGAGGGCAAGTCGCCAGAGTACCCGCGGTCGATGACTGCGGCGTGGCGGCTCTCCGTTTCCACGCTGGAACAGCAAATGCCACAGGCCGTGGAACTGCTGCGTTGCTGCGCATTCTTCGGGCCCGAACCGATCCCACGAGATGTGTTCCGGCTGGGGATCCAGGCTAGCGAGACAGAGGTCGGAGAGCTGGCGAATCCGATCCTGCTGGCCCGGGCCATCAGGGAGCTGGGCCGGTTTGCCCTGGTTCGGATCGATGGCCGCACGATCCAGGTGCACCGGCTGATCCAGGCCCTGCTGCGCGATGAGCTCACCACCGAGGAGAAGGATCGTTACCAGCACGGAGTCCACCTCATCCTCGCCGTCAGCGCACCTAAGGACCCCGACGACAACGCGTCCTGGCCTCTCTTTGCGGAGCTAGTAGCCCATGTGGCCGCTCCTGCGACCAACCTGCCTGAGTGCCAGAACCCAGATGTGCGCGAGTTTGTGCTCAACGTGGTCCGCTACCTCTACCGTTCTGGCGACCGCGCGTCCTCGAGGGACTTCGCGGAGCGATTTATCTCGCAATGGAAGAAAGACTCCGGGCCGGATGATCTTGCAGTCCTGGGTGCGTACCGGCATCTTGGTAATGTGCTTCGGGATCTTGGCAACTACGGCCGGGCGAGTTCCATTATCGAAACTGCATTTGATGGCGCGCAGGAAAAGCTCGGGCGGCAACATCCGTTGACGATGGCCCTAGCCGGCTCCTTTGCCGCTGACCTGCGAGCCCGCGGCGACTTCATCAAGGCACAGAATCTGGACGAGGACACTGTCCGTCTTTATGCGGAGACTATGGGCCCGCGGGACAGCCAGACCCTTCGGGCTATGAACAACCTGGCACTTGACTATGGACTGACGAGTGACTACAAACGTGCCCAGGAACTGCAGGAAGAAACCTACCGCCTTCAGAATGAGCGCCCCGCCGGCGTCACTCCAACGGACATCCTAGTCTCGTGGAATGGCCTGGCTCGACTAGTTCGGCTCCGCGGCTTCTATTCCGAAGCCCGGGACGTCGGAGAAGAGGCCTACGACTATGGCCTCGAGGTGCTAGGCACCGAGCATTACTGGACACTTCGTACTGGAATCGACTTGTCGGTGGCGTTGCGCCGGATTGAGGCTACCCACGAAGATGCCCGTACACTGGCCGACGAAGTCCACGAACGCTGCATCCGGCTCTTCGGCCGGGGCCACCCTGATACGATCGCCGCAGCCATCAGCCTTATCAACATCCAGCGCACGCTCGGTCAGACTAGTGAGGCACTTGCTCTCGCGCAGACCACCATGGACCGGTATCCCGAGATCTACGGAGCCGATCATCCATACAATTACGGGGTGATTGGCAACCTCGCGTTGCTGATGAGGATAACTGGAGACAGCGCCAGCGCTTGTGAACTAAACAAGAAGGCACTGCATGGCCTCGGGGGGCGGCTTTCCCTGGATCATCACTACTCGCTGACCGTTGCCACCAACCTGGCCAGTGACCTGGCAAGCCTGGGCGATACCAGAGGGGCGCGCCAACTGGGTGAGGATACCTGGCGTCGGCTATGCGATCTGCTAGATGATGATCATCCTATGACCATTGGCTGCGCGGCGAACTTGGTACTTGACTGCCGGGCCGAAGGAGACGACTCCGCTGCGGCCCTGTTGCATGAACAGATTATGCAACTTTATGCCGACAGTATTGGGAGTGATCACCCCGATGCTATAGCCGCCGCCGAAGGGCGACGCCTCGACTTCGATTTTGATCCGCCCCCAATCTAAAGGCCCTGGGTTGACTGGGCCGGAAGCTGACCGTTCGCCGACCGCCAGCGTGTCAGGTGCTTTTCGGCTTCACTGTCCGCGAGCGCTTGTGCATCTCCGGGAACTGGCTGCTCGTGCCATTCGCGCAGGACCTGCGCCATTCCTTCGACAAACTCGGTCCCCTCGGGGGTCAGCAGGCCGCTGGCCTGAAGGGTACCGACGACGCGCATGGCCGCCGCCCGCCACCGCGCGAACTCAGCGTGCGCCCGCAGTCCAGGTTCGCCGTCGTCCAACTGGCGCTGCCGATGCCAGAACCTGGTCACCCCAACGTAGGCGTACGCGCCCTGGAGTAGACCTCTGGCCGGTCGTGGATCATCCCGCCAGGGGGCATAGAAACGGCGCCCGTCATCAGACCGGATCAGCGTCACCATATCCAGCAGGGCCGAGAGCTTGATGTGCTGTACCTCATGCACGAGCGTGACCGCTAGCGTCCGTACATCCGGCGGTCGTGAGAGTGCAACGGCCCCGAAGGTTTCGGCTGAGCTGGTGCTGACTTGCCCTTGTGGCGGCAAAGTCAGGGGCACGATAGCCCGAATCGCCGTGACGAGTTCTGCGGCGATCTCTGGGTGGCAGTGCGCCATGAAGGGCCACGTATCAGTCAGGATCCGGGTCCACGCTTCAAAGTCGGCATCGTCAAGGCGGTGAGCCACCGTGGGCTCGGCTGGCAAGCGGAACGGGTCCATGTCATCGATGGGGACGTCCAGCGACCCGCTACAGACCCGGCGCACTGCGAGCCATCCGGGCGCGTCCCGGTGTGGCTCATCCGGAACTTTCGTCCATTGATCATCGGTGATCACTTCTGTGCCGTCGCTGCGAGAGCGCACGGAGGCATGTCTGCTGGCCACCACGGCAGCTCCGAGCGAGGGCAGCATTACCAGCCCGTCGATGACGGGTACCGCGATCTTCGAGGGCATTCTCCCCCGTATTGCCGCCGCCGCCGCCACAGCGCTTAAGCCTGCCGGCTCAGCCCCAGCCATCTCTGGCTCACCACGCAATGCGCGCATAGTACGGGCCGCCCAGGCCCCAACTGAGGGGTAGCTGACCACCGCCTGCACTGCCAGCGGATCAAACCGTTGGACGTCAGCGAGCAGATCGTAGCCAACCTGGGCCGCCGACGCTTGGTGATGACCTGTCGCCATCGCTCGCTCCACAACTCCGCGCAGCAGGAGCAGGTGCTTACTGTATTGCGCCGATGCGAGAAGGTGAATAGTCTCAGAGCCGCCACCACCGCTGGCCAACGCTTCGAACATACTCCTGGGTATGCGATGGAATCGCAGGCTCATTCAGCCCTCCGTTCGTCTAGGTACCTATTGATGTCAGACTGGATCGCAGCGCGAATGTGGTCGATTAGATGCATAAGATCGGCACAGTAAACTGAGGGGTTGGCGAAACCAGTAGCTGGACGGTAGCGGTGCCCGTAGAACCCGCCACCACAGACCTGATGGAGCCGACAAACCCGGCACTCAGCACACAATGCTCGCTTACCGAGTTGCCGGGCGACTATTCCTGGTAGTAGCAGCGCGGCGTCTACTCGGTCGTGAGTAACATGCAAGCCGGTGGCCGGTGCACCGTGATACGCGGCCTTGAGCACGTCACCCTGTTCGACCGAGCCGTCGGTTTCGATGACGAGCAGCCTCGAGGGCGCCAAGCCGACCATCTCGCTGAAGGACACCCCACCGAGCAGCTGGTGCATGATCTCATCGAACAGCCTGACCCTTGTTGGGGCATCTGCATACCAGCGATCGAAAATTTTGATGAGCCAGTCGGCGTAGGGTGTACCCGGATCACCGGCCATCCGACCAGGTGGCGGCGCTGCCCATGTGCCATGTGGGAGCAGAAAATCGACCTTCGGCGGCTTGAACTCAAGTAGGGCCTCATACGTGCTGATGGGATCATTGCGGAGGTCAATTGTGCAAAGCAAGCCACTGAACAGGTGCCGGTAAGGTGGCTCGGCTAACCGTCCCAGCCCGTCCGCAACTGCGGCCCAGCTGCCCCGGCCGCTTGGAAAGCGCCGATGACGGTTATGTGCCTCGGCGGCGCCGTCCAGGCTTACCCCAACCTGGATATCAAGCTCTCTGAAGAGATCGAGGAAGGATTCGTTCAGCCCGACACCATTTGTCTGCACGCTGGCCTCCACTGTGACGGATGACCCAGCCGCGTGGCGTACTGCTGTTACGAAGTACTGAATCAGGCCAGCGCCAGCCAGAAGTGGCTCGCCACCGTGCAGAATTATCGAGATGTTCCTGAGGTGATGCGTGCGTGCATGTTCACCTATGCGCATCGCGGTGTGTTCTGCGATCTCCTGTGTCATACGGCGCGGCCGGTCCCGCCAGGTTTGGTCCGCCATTTCATACATATAACAGTAGTCGCAAGCTAGGTCGCATCGGCTGTGGATCTTGATGATGAACTCACGAAAGGGCACTGGACGCCAGCCACCTGCGATGAGGGCCGCGACGTCCAGCGTCGAGGGCCATTCAAGCCCAGCCCGGGGGTGCATACTCGGATTGAATCACATGAAACCAACCTCCCAAAGATCATGTACGGCAGTACTTCTCCCAATTCCGGCCCGAGCGTAGGACGAAACGGTCGCATCGCCCCGTCCCTCTCACTGCACAACAATTGACTTCTCAGCCACATGACCCCCAGGAACGGTAAAGCGTCACGGAAAGCAATCGACAGGTCTTGTGTTTCGAGTTCAGAGGGTAGATCGTGGTGTGCCTCGGATGGTCGAGTGATAAGTTCCAGATCGTGGCGCTACGGGCTTGCGGCCAGGGCGCCCCGCCATCCCTCCTCTGGTGAGTGGGCGGTGGCCCTAAGACCGTGCTGGCCTCGGGTAACTCCCTCCGGTGCCCGTGACTTGCCTGTCACGTGATCGGTTGCGCAATGCAGATCATCCGCGCCCCAGCTTCGGCTCAACGTCTCGTCTGGCCATTCTGGCCCGCGCGGCACAGTCCGCGCGCGTATGCTTCGTAGGTTGCTGAGCCTTGTTCCCAGCAGCTCTGTCGCTCGCACTGACCGCCAGCCGAGAGAAGCGATCCTGTGAGAGGTCGCGAGTTGCAGCAAGCCCCCGATGATGCCTCAGTCGGTCTTGCCGACACGCACTCCACGGTGCCTCCGGGCTCCAGCCGGATCAGCGCGCGGCCGGGGGGAGGCCTGCCAATAGTCCCGCGGTCGGCGAAGCAGGTGCCACCACCGTCCGACGGGGACCGGTTGCGCTGTTCCTACCTCATCTCCAGGGCCAGCAGAGCCCTGGCCCGTGGCAGTTCAGCAGCATGGCCAGCTAGAGAGGAGTGCCACTGCCCTCGGCTATATGAGGAGTCTCCTGGAGCCTTCGGTCTGGCAGGACGTCGCCGTCCGCGCGGAGATCGACCATCCGATGGCACCAAGACCAGTGCGCTTTATACTCGTGCACAGGGGGTGTTAAGGGCTCCTCTTCGAGCCTGGGTGCGGGGGACAGTGGCCACGAAAGGTTCTGCGAACACGTCAAATTCGCGGCTGAGCGGAGATTTTCAGCTCCTCCTTGGCGGTTCTTCCTTTTCCATGCTTGGTAGCCGAATTACAGCGGTTGCCTATCCTTTGCTAGTACTTGCCGTAACTGGCTCGCCGATGGCTGCGGGTTTGTCCACCTTTGCCGTCATTGCCCCTAGCGCTCTGATTTACCTGCCAGCCGGGGTGCTTGTCGACAGGTGGGACCCACGTCGGGTTATGTTCGCTAGCGAGTTGGGGCGCTTCCTCGCCGTAGCCGTTATCGTGGGCGCGATCGTGCTGCGTAAGCCCAGCCTGCCCATATTGATTCTGGCCGCCGCGACCGAGCAGACCCTGGAAGTCTTCTCAGCGCTCGCCGAACGGAGGCTTTCCCTGTCACTGGTGGGACGGAACCGAGCTACTTCAGCCCTCGTCCGAGGCGAGACCCGTACTCATTTGGTCGTCATGCTCGGACGGCCCATGGGAGCTTTTTTGTTTGGTGCCGGACCAGTCATCCCTTTCGCGGCAGATGCCTTCACTTTTGTCGTGTCAGTGTCTGCCCTGTTCCGTATCAAAAATGGTCGGCCGAAAGAGCGCATGACGCTAAGGCACATGGCCGGTGAGTTCTGTAACGTCGTGGGTCAGTTGGCTCAACTGCTGTCGAGATTTGCCCAGCTCCACACCCACGCTGGTAAGCAACAGGAACACATAGCCACGAGTCACATGATGGCCGAAATCCGTGAGGTAGGTGACTGGCTCCGCTCGCACTTGTTCGCGCTGGTGGGGCTGTGCTTGACCGCGGGCACAACACTCGTCGGCCAGGCTCTCATCATGGTTTTCTTTGCTGAAGCCCACAGCCAGCATCTTTTGCCGATGAAGATCGGCATCGTCCTGGCGGCTTCAGGGGCTGGCGGTGTTATTGGCTCGGCGCTGGCATCCAAACTATTTAAGCTGGTGGATTACCGACTATTGCAGGGCCAGATGGGAGTTTGGTTCATAACTCTGGGCTGCCTCGCTTTTTTTGGTAGCTGGTCTTACCTCGGCATAGCCGCCGCAATGGCTTCCCTAGGGTTTGCGGGTGCTCTCGGCAACATAGCGATCGAGACCTTCCTGGCTCTTCATGCTGGACCGATGCTGGCCAGGGTGGTGAGTGTTGACCGCCTTACTTCATTCTGTGCGCTCGCAGCGGGGCCAGCACTTGGCGGAATGCTATATGCGAATTTTGGTGTACAATCGGCGGTTGCCATACTTTTTGCCATGACTTTGGTCCTGGTAACGGCAACGCTGGCCGCAACAGCCATCCGTTATATCCGTCATCGCCGGGCGCATACGAGGCGCAGCCCGTCTCTAGGCGCACTAAACCAAAGTCTATGGCTGGATAACGATACCAGCCGGCCCGATCTTTGCAACCGGGGTTTCGACCGTAAACAATTGTGGAGATCTGCCGCCTGGAAGCTATTCCGATCCTCGGGATCAGTGTTGTGGTATTTCACTTCACGAGCAATAAGAGCTGTTACCTGGGGCCCCGCTTATCTCCTGTCGCCGCAGGAGGTAAAGGAGGTCAGGCAAGGGCCGCCGGAACTGTCGGGGGCTTCCGCGCCGGAGCTGCTGGAATCGCGGCCGATGGAACTACGCTAAGTTAGCCATGTCAGTGATTGCCGGGCAACCTGCGATTCGCTAGCGGGATCTACCGGCCTGGCTTCAGGAGACGGGGCTGATTACTTCGCGGTCCAGCCACCGTCCAGGGAGAACGATGCGCCGGTGGCCATGCCCGCCTGCGGCCCGGCCAGCCACCGCACCAGGCTGGCCACCTCGGCCGGCTCGACCAGCCGCTTCACCGCGCTCTCGGCCAGGATGACCGACTCGAGCACCTCGTCTTCCGGGATGCCGTGCACCCGGGCCTGGTCGGCGCCCTCCAGCGCGATCACCTTGGACAGCCCCTCCAGCCCGTGCTTGGCCGCGACGTACGCGGCCTTGAACGGCGAGGCGCGCAGCCCGTGCACCGAGCTGATGTTGATGATCCGGCCGAACCCCTGCTGGTACATGTGCGGCAGCGCCGCGCGGGCCAGCAGGAACGGCGCCTCTACCATGAGTTGCTGGATCCGGCGGAACATCTCCGGCGGGAATTCCTCGATCGGCGCCACGTGCTGGATGCCGGCGTTGTTCACCAGCACGTCGACGTCCAGCCGCAGTTCGTCCAGCGCGGTCACGTCGGTCAGGTCCACGGCCCACGGCTCACCGCCGACCTCTCCGGCCAGCGCGGCGGCACCCGGGCCGTCGAGGTCCGCGGCGATGACGCCGGCCCCGGCCCCGGCCAGGGCCCGCGCGCAGGCCGCGCCGATCCCGCTGGCCGCCCCGGTGATCAGGGCCCGCCGCCCGGCCAGCTCGGTCGTCGTATCCACCGGCACGCTCCTCACTTCCATCGGCACCCTGCTCCATCGACACCCAGCGCCATCGACACCCAGCGCCGTCGACCCGCGGTTCCATTGACACGCCGGCGCCGGGGACGGTAGTACCTGCTTCATCGCTGCCCGGAAAACGAGGGAACCCACATGCCTACTGCTGCTGGCCTGCCTGCCGGTGTCGAAGCCGGGGACGTAGCCACGTCCCGGCTGCGCACCCATGTGCTGCAGGCGGGCCCGCCCACCGCGCCGGTCCTGGTGCTGGTGCACGGCAACGTGTCGTCGGCCCGGTTCTTCGCCGAGACGATGGCCGCCCTGGCCGGGCAGTTCCGCTGCATCGCACCCGACCTGCGCGGCTTCGGTGACTCCGAGCCAGCCCCGGTGGACGCCCGGCGGGGGGTCAGCGACTTCGCGGACGACGTGCACGCGCTGCTGACCGAGACCGGGCTGCTGGCCAGCGGACGGCGGGTGCATCTGCTCGGCTGGTCCCTGGGCGGCGGGGTGGCCCTGCGGTACGCGATCGACCACCCGGGCTCCGTGGCGTCGATCGTGCTGGAAAGCGCCATGTCCCCGTACGGGTTCGGCGGGACCAAGGACGCCGCGGGCACCCCGTGCTGGCCGGACTGCGCGGGCTCCGGCGGCGGCACCGCCAGCCCGGAGCTGGTCCGCCGGATCGCCGAAGGCGACCGGGGCTCGGACAACCCGGCGGCCCCCCGGGAGGTGCTGACCAAGCTGTACGTCAAGCCAACGGCCAAGCTGGCGCCGGCTCTGGAAGACGTCCTGGTCGACGAGATCCTCAAGATGGCGATCGGGGACACGCACTACCCCGGCGACACGGTCGCGTCGGCCAACTGGCCCGGCGCCGCGCCCGGGGACCACGGGGTGAACAACGCAATCTCACCGAGATTCTGTGACCTGTTCGGGTTCGCCGACATCACGGACCGGCCGGATGTGCTCTGGATCCGGGGTGACGCGGACCAGATCGTGTCCGACGCCTCACTGGTTGACCTGGGTCATCTCGGCGCGCTGGGCGTGCTGCCCGGCTGGCCCGGGGCGCACGTGTTCCCGGCCCAGCCGATGATCGGCCAGCTGCGGGCGGTGCTGGACCACTACCGGGCCGCGGGCGGCTGGTACACCGAGCACGTGCTCGATGAGTGCGGGCACTCCCCGCACCTGGAGCACCCGGCGGAATTCCAGGCCGTGGTGTCCGGCTTCCTGGCGCGGGTAGGCCAGCGCTAGCCCGCCCGCACCCGCCCCAGCTTCGTGATCATGATGGTCGGGGTCACCCGGGAACGCTGGACGGGCACCGCCCGATGCGCTGGTCACGCCGCTGACCAGCACCGATCCCCCGAGGAAGCAGACATGAGCGACTCACCCACGATCCTGATCACCGGGGCCACCGACGGCCTCGGGCGCGCCCTGGCCGGGCAGCTGGCCGGCCAGGGCGCCCAGCTGATCCTGCACGGCCGGGACGCTGGCCGGCTCGACCAGACGGCGAAAGAGATCGCCGGGCAGGCCGGTGGCGGCCAGCCGCGGACCGTCCAGGCCGACCTGGCCGAGCTGGCCCAGGTCCGCCGGATGTGCGACGAGGTGCGCGGGCTGACCGCGCGGCTGGACGTGCTGGTCAGCAACGCCGGCATCGGCTCGGGCGAACCGGACGGCCGGGAGCGGCGGACCAGCGCCGACGGATACGAGCTGCGCTTCGCCGTGAACTACCTGGCCGGGTTCCTGCTCACGGTGGACCTCCTGCCGCTGCTGCGCGCGACCGCCCCGGCCCGGGTGATCAACGTCGCCTCGCTCGGCCAGCACCCGCTCGACTTCGGCGACCTGATGCTGACCCGCGGCTACACCGGCACCCGCGCCTACGGCCAGAGCAAGCTGGCCCAGATCATGTCCGGCTTCGAGCTGGCCAGCCGGGTTCCGGCCGCGGAGGTCACGGCGAACAGCCTGCACCCGGCCACGTACATGCCGACCAAGATGGTCACCCAGGAGATCGGTTACACCGTCGACCGCCTCAGCGACGGGGTGGCGGCGACCAGCCGGCTGGCCATCGATCCGGCGCTGGCCGGGGTGACCGGCCGGTTCTTCGACCGGACCCAGGAGACCCGGGCCAACGCCCAGGCCTACGATCCGGCCGCCCGCGCCGAACTCTGGCGCCGCAGCCTCGAACTGGTCGACCACGCCGATATCAGCTGACTCGCTGCGCGCACCGGCCCCACGAGCAAGCCGCCTGAGTTCGTGATCAATCACGAAGGCGGGCCGCGGTATCAGCGGGGCTCGGGGCGGGGCGAGTGGGCGTGGGCGGCCCGGTGCTGGCGGCGGCGCTCGGCCAGCCAGGAGGCGGCCGCGAAGACGGGAACGACCAGGCCGATCAGCAGCGCGCACCCGGTGAACGCGCTCTTGATGAAGGCCCCGGCGACCCGGGCGACCAGGTAGTAGTAGAGGATCACCACGGCCACCAGCAGCAGGTAGCCGCCGATCATGGTGCCAGCCACCTGCCGGGCCAGCCGCCACCAGCCCGCCGCGCTGACCATGGTGACGGCCGGCGGACCGGCGTCCTTGCCCGCCGCCAGCTGTCCCGCGTCCGCCGCCTCCACCGGGTGGCCCGCGTCCGCCGCCTCGACCGGGTGGCCTGCGTCCGCCGCCTCGACCGGGTGGCCCGCGTCCGCCGCCTCGACCGGGTGGCCCGCCTCCGCCGCCTCCACCGGGTGGCCCACGTCGGCCGCCTCGACCGGGACGGCCTGCGCCCCACCTGGTCCACGGCGGGACAGCCGCAGGCCGAGGGCGAGCGCAGCCATGATGATCACGTACCCGGCCACCATCGGCACCAGGTCCTGGCGGAGTAGCGCAGAGGACATCGTCAGCCCATTCCGCGGGGCACGGCGGTGGCCACGAGCCGGGTCATGCGCGGAGCAGGAAGTGCCAGCCGCGGACGAAGATGTGCCAGCCGAACCACAGCCACAGCGCGAACAGCGCCCAGCGGCCGACCGGGTAGCGCATGATCGCCCGGAAGCAGTCGCTCAGCGTGGGGATGCTGGCGCTGAGGTGGCTCAGCGCCAGCCCCTCCCAGGCGAACAGGGCCCCGAACAACACGGCCCAGACGACATAACCGAGCACCGGATGATCCGCCACATCGACCTCCCTGACTGCGCCGCGGCCGGCCGGACCCGGCCTCCCCCTCGGTCTATCACCGCGCTCCCGCGCACCGGGCTCCGCCGGGCTCCCTGGCCACCATGGTCGGCGCCCCTCGTTAGGCTGCTGCCATCCGCCCGGACCCGCCCCGACCCGACCCAGGCAGAGAGATGACCGCCGTGACCGAGCACCCGGCACCGCCTGCCGCCCCGGCGCATCCCGCCAGCGGCCCGGCCCTGGACGTGCTGCACCGCGTGTTCGGCTACGACTCGTTCCGCGGCGAGCAGGCCGAGATCATCGGTCAGCTGGTCGCGGGCGGCGACGCGCTGGTGCTGATGCCCACCGGCGGCGGCAAGTCGCTGTGCTACCAGATCCCCTCGCTGGTCCGCGACGGCACCGGGGTGGTCATCTCCCCGCTCATCGCGCTGATGCAGGACCAGGTGGATGCGCTGCGCGCGCTCGGCGCAGCGGCCGGCTTCCTGAACTCCACGCAGGAGCCCGGCGAGCGGCGGGAGGTGGAGGAGGCGTTCCTGGCCGGCCAGCTCGACCTGCTCTACCTGGCCCCGGAACGGCTGCGCGCCGAGTCCACGCTGCGGCTGCTGGACCGCGGCCGGATCGCCCTGTTCGCGATCGACGAGGCGCACTGCGTGTCTCAGTGGGGGCACGACTTCCGTCCCCACTACCTGGCCCTGTCCGGCCTGCACGAGCGCTGGCCCCGCGTGCCGCGCATCGCGCTGACCGCGACCGCCACCAGCGCCACCCGCACGGAGATCGCGTCCCGGCTGGGCCTGGAGCAGGCGCGGCACTTCGTGGCCAGCTTCGACCGGCCCAATATCCAGTACCGCATCGAGCCGAAGGCTGAGCCCGCCCGGCAGCTGCTGAACCTTATCCATAACGAACATCCCGGGGCGGCCGGCATCGTCTACTGCCTGTCGCGGGCGTCGGTGGAGAAGACCGCCGCGTTCCTGGAAGCCAACCAGATCACCGCGCTGCCCTACCATGCCGGCCTGGACGCGGCCACCCGCCGCCGCAATCAGGCCAGGTTTCTGCGCGAGGACGGGCTGGTCATGGTGGCCACGATCGCGTTCGGGATGGGCATCGACAAGCCGGACGTCCGGTTCGTCGCGCATCTGGACCTGCCCCGCTCGGTCGAGTGCTATTACCAGGAGACCGGCCGGGCTGGACGGGATGGCCAGGCCTCCACCGCGTGGCTGGCCTACGGCCTGCAGGACGTGGTGCAGCAGCGCAGGCTGATCGACAGTTCCCCGGGTGACCTGGCCCACCGGCGCCGCCAGGCCGCGCACCTGGACGCGATGCTCGGCCTGTGCGAGACGATCGACTGCCGCCGGGCGCAAATGCTGGGCTACTTCGGCGAGCCGGCCGCGCCGTGCGGCAACTGTGACACCTGCCTGAACCCGCCGCAGGCCTGGGACGGCACGATCGCCGCGCAGAAGCTGCTGTCCGCCGTGTACCGGCTGCGCCGGGAGCGGGACCAGGAGTACGGGGCCGGCCAGGTGATCGACATCCTGCTGGGGCGCAAGACCCAGCGGGTCATCGACAACGACCACGCCTCGCTGAGCGTGTTCGGCGTGGGCGCCGAGCTGTCGGAGCGAGAGTGGCGTGGGGTCACCCGCCAGCTGCTGGCTCAGGGGTTGCTCGCGGTCAGAGGCGACTACGGGGTGCTGACCCTGACCCCGGCCAGCCGCGAGGTGCTCGGCCAGCGCCGCCAGGTCATGATGCGCCGCGAACCGGACAAGCCGCCGCGGGCCGCGAAGGCCGCCCGCGCGGCCAAGGCCGCGGCCACCGTGGCTGAGCTGCCCGCGGCCGCCGCGCCGGTCCTCGAGCGGCTGCGCGCCTGGCGGGCGGCCACCGCCAAGGACCAGGGGATGCCCGCATACGTGATCTTCCACGACGCCACCCTGCGGCAGATCGCGGTGGAGGCGCCTGCCACCCTCGACGCGCTGGCCGGGGTGAGCGGGGTAGGCGAGGCCAAGCTGGCCCGCTACGGCCAGCAGATCCTGGACGTGCTGACCGGCTGACCGGGTCAGAATCCCGCCTGGTACGCGGCTGACGACTTGGGCAAGGTGGAGCCGGGACCGTAGCCGGATCCGCCGAGGTTTGACCCCTGGGAGTTGGATTCCCAGGCCACATTCTGCGAGTGGGCCTTGAAGAAGCCGAGCATGTCGTTGACGTAGGCCGGGTCATCGCCGCCGGGGTCGCCGCCGGTGGTCATGTTGCCCCACTCGGGGATGGCGAGCTTCTTGCCGTGGGCGATCGCGAAGTTGAGCCAGTAGCTCAGCCCCTGGGTGCCGTTGAGCTGCTTGTTCCAGCCGTTGGTGGCGTTCACGGGAGGCCACTGGTCGTAGCTGTCCACGCCGATGGTGTTCACGTAGGCATTCCCCGGATAGGCCTTGGTGGGGTCGGTGAGCCCGCGTGACACCCCTCGGTTGACGTTCCAGTCCCAGCGCAGGTTCGGTGCGGTAGCGCGCGCGGAGGTGACGATCTGCTGCCAGCATTTCACCCAGGTGGCCGGGTCGGTGGCCGACCAGATGTACCAGCTGCCGTTGAATTCCCAGCCCAGCCTGATCATCGAATCGCCAAGGCCGTAGGCGGAGATGTTGCTGCCGAACTGCCGCCAGTAGGAGTTGTAGGTGCCGCTGGCGCAGGCCTGGAGGGATACTCCCGAGACCCCTTCGGGCAGCATCGGCATCCCGATCGCCAGGGCCTCCGGGGCGCCCTGCCAGCGCTGGTAGAGCCAGGCCGGGTCGATGAGGTCGTTCCAGGTGGCGTTGTTGCCCCAGACGGTGGCGACGTCTACCGGGTGGCCCCGCCAGGCGCCGAAGGCAGCCAGGCTGGCCGGGGTGCTGTCGGTCTGGGAGATCCCGCTGGCCCAGGCGAGCCCGCTTGGGTTCACCGCCGCGGACTGGGTGGCCGCCGAGGCCGCTGCGGTGCACACGGCGGTCAGGATCATCGCCGAACCGGTGGCGGTGACGGTGGCCGCGGCGCGCAGCAGGCGGGCCCGGCGCGGGTGCCGGCGCGGGGCGGATGAGGTGCTGGTGGATTCGCCGGTGAATATCATGGCGCTTCCTGCTTTTCGCTTCTACGCGTTACCTACTTACCATCTTCCATAGGTCCTCTCGTGGTCACCAGAACCGAATTCCCCGAGTGAATGGGGTCCTTTTCCCCGTCATTCCGGCTCAGGCCATAAGGTCCGGCTCGTTAGGCCCGGCTCGTTAGGCCCGGCTCGTTAGGCCCGGCTCGTTAGGCCCGGCTCGTTAGGCCCGGCTCGTTAGGCCCGGCAAACGGGCCCGGGCAACCCGGCGCCGTCCGGCGCTACGTGGTGCAGCCCACCGCCCAGGCGGCCGCGAGGTCAGAATCCTGCCTGGTACGCGGCTGCGGACTTGGGCACGGCGGAACCGGAGTTGTAGGTGGATCCGCGGATGTTCGGGCCCTGGAAGTTGGATTCCCAGGCCAGGCCCTGCGAGTGGGCCTTGAAGAACGCGAGCATGTCCTTGACAAAGGCCGGGTCATCGCCGCCGGGGTTGCGGCCGGTGGTCATGTTGCCCCACTCGGGGATGGCGAGCTTCTTGCCGTGGGCCTGGGCGAACTTGAGCCAGTACATCAGGCCCTGGGCGCCGTTGAGCTGCTGGTTCCAGCCCGCGCTGGATTTCGCGGGAGGCCACTGGTCGTAGCTGTCCACGCCGACGGTATTCACGTAGGCGTCCCCGGGGTAGGCCTTGGCCGGGTTGGTGAGCCCGGGGGCGACTCCCCGGCTGACGTTCCAGTCCCATTTCAGGTTCGGTGCCGTGCTGCGCGCGGAGGTGACGATCTGCCGCCAGCATTTCGCCCACGCGGCCGGGTTGGTGGCCTTCCAGATGTACCAGTTCCCGTTGAATTCCCAGCCCAGCCTGATGATCGATTTGCCGAGGCCGTAGGCGGAGATGTTGGTACCGAACCGCTTCCAGTAGGAATTGTAAGAGCCGTTGGCGCAGGCCGGTATGGATACGCCGGCCACCTTTTCGGGCAGCATCGGCATCCCGATGGCCAGGATCTCCGGGGCGCCCTTCCAGCGCCGGTAGAGCCAGGCCGGGTTGATGAGGTCCTGCCACGTGGCGCGGTTGCCCCAGATCGTGGCGACGTCCATCGGACGGCCCCGCCAGGCGCCGAAGGCTTTGAGGCTGGCCGGGGTGGCGTTGGGCTGGTAGACCCCACTGGCCCAGGCGAGCCCGGACCGGTTCACCGTGGGGGCCTGGGTGGCCGCCGAGGCCACTCCGGTGTACACGGCGGCCAGGATCACCGCTGAGGCGGCGGCCACCACGGCCAAAGCGCGCAGCAGGCGGGCCCGGCGTGCCTCCGGCCGCGGGGGCATGGGCTGGCCTGGTGAGGTGCTGATGGATTCGCCGCTGGCTCTCATGGCGCTTCCTGCTTTTCGCTTCTAGCCGTCGCCTATTTACCACTTTCCGCGAGTCATTTCGTGGTCACCAGAACCGAATTACCCGAGTGGATGGGGCGTTTTTCACCAGCATTTCGGCCCGGGTCAGAGGACACAGTGCTAATGGCCCGGCCCACGAGGCCTGGCCGGGCGGCCCGGGTGGCCCGGCGCGGGGTGGTGCCCCGCCGCCCGCCCAGCGCCCGGGCCGCCCGGCCAGGCCGGTGCGGATGCGGCAGCGCGCATAATGTGCCAGGACCGTGAAGGGATGCAGATGGCGCACGAGGGCAGCGACTGGACCGAACCGGGCTTGTTCACCGTCGCTCCTGGGGTCCACCGGGTCCCGCTGCCGCTGCCCCAGGACGGGCTGCGGGCGGTGAACGTCTACGCCATCGAGACCGGCGACGACCTGGTGCTGATCGACGGCGGCTGGGCGCTGGCCGAGACCGGGGACCGGCTGGCTGCGGCGCTCGGCCAGATCGGGCGCAGCCCGGCCGAGATCACCCGCTGCCTGGTCACCCACGTGCACCGGGACCATTACACGATGGCGGTGGTCCTGCGGCGCCGGTTCGGCACCCAGGTGGCGCTGGGCATCGGGGACCGGGCCTCGCTCGCCACGATGGCGGACACCGACCGGGAGAGCATGGCCGAGCACGGCCGGCGGCTGCGGATGGCCGGGGCCGAGCCGGTGCTCCAGGCGCTGCGCCAGGCTTACCGCCACGTGCGCACCGACCACACCGCGTGGGAACAGCCGGACGAGTGGCTGAAGGGGCCGGTCACGGTGTCGCTTCCCGGGCGCGACCTGCTCGCGGTGCCGACCCCGGGGCACACCCAGGGGCACCTCGTGTTCGCGGATACCAGCCGGTCCATGCTGTTCGCCGGTGATCACGTGCTGCCGCACATCACCCCGTCGGTCGGCTTCGAGCCGGCCGTGGCCGAGCAGCCGCTGGGCGACTACCTCCGCTCGCTCCGGCTGATGCTGGACATGCCGGACATGCGGCTGCTGCCCGCGCACGGCCCGGTGGCCGGGAGCACCCACGCGCGGGTCCACGAGCTGCTGGCCCACCACGAGGACCGGCTCGAAGCCTGCCTGGACCGCGTGGCCGCCGGGGCGCACACCGCGTACGCGGCCGCGCAGGCCCTGCCGTGGACCCGGCGCGGGCGGCGATTCGCCGAACTCGACCCGTTCAATCAGATGCTGGCCACCTTCGAGACCGCGGTCCACCTGGACCTGCTGGCCGCCCAGGGGCGGCTGATCCGCCTCGTCACCCCGGACCTGGTGAGCTACGCGCTGCCGTCCCGGCCCGGCCCGGGCACGCCCCCGTCCGCACCCACCTAGGGTGCTAGGGTAAATACATGCGCATGTATCTACCTGGCGTGGATGCCGGGATGGCCCGTGCCGGGATGGCCCGTGCCGGGATGGCCCGTGCCGGGATGGCCCGTGCCGGGATGGCCCGTGCCGGGATGGCCGGTGTCAGGGTGGCTGTGACGGCGAGCCTGGGTGAGCCCCGGCGGTCGCGGTGACGGCGGCCGGGCCGCCCGATCCGCGGGGTGAGGCGATGGTGGCCGAGCTGCGCTGGATTCACGACATGATCCGTCACGACCTGGGCGTGGTCCGGCAGATGGCGGCCGATGCTGAGGCGGGTAGCCCACCCAGCGCGATCCGCGGCGCGATCGGCGCCCTGGCCACGCGCAGCCCGGTGTGGCAGCTCAAGTCGGGCTGCCTGCGGCACTGCCGGTTCGTGCACCTGCATCACTCGCTCGAGTCGGCGGCGCTGTTTCCCGAGCTGCGCCGGGCCAACCCGGGGCTGAACCAGGTGGTGGACAAGCTGGAGGCCGATCACGCGCGCGTGGCCCAGCTGTTGGCCGAGGTCGAGACCGCCGTCGGAGGTCTCGACCAGCCCACCGGATCAGGGTCGCGCGAGCGGCTGGTCGACGCGCTGCACACGCTGAGCAACGAGCTGCTCGCTCACCTGGCGTACGAGGAGGAGCAGATCTCGGCCACGCTAAGCACGTTCACCCACTGGCCCGGCTGGTGAGGCGGGGATGGCCCGCCCGCCCGAGCCGGACGCGTACGCCTGCGCGACCGCGTGGGCGGCGCTGAGCGCGGCCCACGCGGTGGTGACCGAGCAGCTCACCGCGGCCCTCACCGAGTCCTGCGGGCTGAGCATCAACGAGTTCGAGCTGCTGCTCCGGGTGAGCCACGCGGCCGGTCCCGGGCTGCGCCAGGGCCTGCTGGGCTCCGCTGTCCGGCTGACCCAGCCGTCGCTCAGCCGGGCGGTGGCCCGGCTGGAACGGCATGGCTGGCTGCGCCGCTCCGGTGCGCCAGGTGACAGGCGCGGCGTGCTGGTCGCCATCACGCCGGCCGGCCGTGCGGTGCTCGGCCGGGCGGCCGGCATACACGCCCAGGTCATCCGTACGCTGCTGGTTGACCAGCTCGACCCGGGCGAGCAGGATGTGCTCGCCCGGGCCCTGACCCGGGTCGCCGAGGGTGGCCCCGGAGCCCACCCCGAACCGCGAGCCCACCCCGAAGCGGAGCACTCATGGCAAAGCCAGTCGCATTCGGCCTGAACGTCGATCCCAACACCGGCGGGGTGGCCATCGCCGCCCGGATAGCCGCGATCGCCGACTCGGCTGGCCTGGAGTACGTCGGCATCCAGGACCATCCCTACCTCCCCGATTTCCTGGACACCTTCACCCTGATCACCTGGCTGGCCGGCCGGACCAGCCGGGTGCACCTGTTCCCGAATGTGGCCAACCTGCCGCTGCGGCCGCCCACCACGCTGGCCAAGCAGGCGGCCAGCATCGACGTACTCAGCGGTGGGCGGTTCGAGCTCGGGCTGGGCGCGGGCGGGTTCACCGACCGCATCGCGGGCATGGGCGGCCCGCGGCGCCGCCCGGCGGAGGCCCGGGCCGCGCTCAGCGAGGCTATCGACGTCATCCGGGCCAGCTGGGCCGGTGAGCCGTACGCGTTCGACGGCAGCTACTATTCCGTGCCCGCCGCGGAGCCGGGCCCGCGGCCCGCGCATCAGATCGGCCTGTGGCTGGGGGTCCGCGGGCCGCAGTCGGTGGCCCTGGTCGGGGCCAAGGCCGACGGCTGGTCGGTGACGCAGCCGTACGTCCCGCAGGAGCGGCTGACGGAACTGCACGACGCGATCGATACCGCCGCGCTGGAAGCGGACCGCGACCCGGAGTCGATCACCCGGCTGTACAACCTGATGGGGCTGATCTCTGACGAGGACACCGGGCCCTTCCACGGCCCGGTGGAGCGCTGGGTGGAGACCCTGGTCAGCCTGTACACGGACGCCCGGATGAACGCTTTCGTGTACTGGCCGTCGGGCGACCGGGAGCGCCAGTCGCACCTCTTCGCCGAGGAAGTCGTGCCCCTGGCCCGCGAGGCGCTGGCTCGCGAGGCGGACACCGGCTGAGCCCGCGGGGTCACCCGGGCCGGCCGGACCCGGGTGGATAGGGTTTCCGTTGTGGAATACCGGAATCTGGGCAAATCAGGACTGAGAATCTCCGTGCTGACCATGGGCACGATGACGTTCGGCGGCACCGGCGGGTTCGCGCAGGTCGGCTCCACCGGGGTGGACGAAGCCCGGCGGCAGGTCGACATGTGCCTGGACGCCGGGGTCAACATCATCGACACCGCCGACGTGTACTCGAACGGGCTGTCCGAGGAGATCGTCGGCCAGGTGCTGCGCGGCCGCCGCGACGACGTACTGGTCGCGACCAAGGTCCGGATGCCGATGGGCTCCGGGCCCAATGACGCTGGCCTGTCCCGGCAGCACATCGTGTCCGGCTGTGAAGCCAGCCTGCGCCGGCTCGGCACCGATCACATCGACCTGTACCAGGTGCACGAGTGGGACGGCGTGACCCCGCTCGAGGAGACCCTCGGCGCCCTCGACCTGCTCGTCCAGTCGGGCAAGGTGCGCTACGTGGGCTGCTCCAACTACGCCGGCTGGCAGCTGATGAAGGCCCTGGGCCTGGCCAGCCAGCATGGCCTGCCCCGGTTCGTCAGCCAGCAGATCTACTACTCGCTGCAGGCCCGCGACGCCGAGTACGAGCTGATCCCAGCGGCTGTGGACCAGGGCCTGGGCGTGCTGGTGTGGAGCCCGCTGGCTGGCGGACTGCTGTCCGGACGGTACCGCCGCGACCAGCGGCCGGAGTCCGGTTCCCGGCAGCTCACCGACTGGAACGAGCCGCCGGTGCACGACGCCGGCAAGCTGCACGACACGGTCGACGTGCTCGTCTCGGTGGGCGGGGAACGCGGCGTGTCGGCGGCTCAGGTCGCGCTCGCCTACCTGCTCGCCAGGCCCGCCGTCACCTCGCTGGTGATAGGCGCGCGGAACAGCGGGCAGCTGGCTGACAACCTGGCCGCTGCCGACCTGGAGCTCAGCCCGGCCGACATCGAGCGGCTGGACAAGGCCAGCGCGCCGGTGCTGCTCTACCCCTACTGGCACCAGGCCAAGACGGCCCGCGACCGGCTCTCCCCGGCCGATCTCACCCTGCTCGGTCCGCACCTGTGAGCCCGGATGCCGCCTGCTAGCGTGTCGCCATGAGCCAGCCGGGGCTGCAAGGGGGCGCGACCGTCAGCCGGGCTAGCCAGCCGGTGACGACCCCGCTGACCGGGGCCGCCATCTTCATGATCCTCACTGCCGCCCCCGGTGAGGGGGACTGCGCGGCCGTCCGCGACCTGTGCGGTGACCTGGCCGGCCTGTTGCGCTCGGTCGGATTCCGTGACCTCGAGGCGGGCCTGACCTGCGTGATGGGTTTCGGCTCGGCGATGTGGGACCGGGTGGGCGGACCCGGGCGGCCCGCCGGGCTGCACCCGTTCCAGGAGATCCACGCTGACGGGCGGCACGCTCCGGCCACCCCCGGCGATCTGCTGTTCCACATCCGGGCGAGCCGGATGGACATGTGCTTCGAGCTGGCGGCGCAGATCACCACCCGGCTCGGGGATGCGGTGCTGCCCGAGGACGAGGTACACGGCTTCCGCAACTTCGATGATCGCGACCTGATCGGGTTCGTGGACGGCACCGAAAACCCCACCGGGGACCAAGCAGCCGAAGCCACCGTCATCGGCGCGGAAGACCCGCAGTTCGCGGGCGGCAGCTACGTGATCGTGCAGAAGTACCTGCACGACGTAGAGCGGTGGAACGCGATACCGGTCGAGGAGCAGGAGGGCATCATCGGCCGCGGCAAGCTGGACAACGTGGAACTGGATGACGACGTCAAGCCGAGCTACGCGCACAACGAGCTGACCACGATCACCGGCGAGGACGGCGACGAGGTCAAGATCGTCCGGGACAACATGCCGTTCGGCCAGGCCAGCCGGGGCGAGTTCGGCACCTACTTCATCGGCTACGCGCGGTCCCCGGCCACCATCGAGCTGATGCTCACCAACATGTTCGTCGGCCGCCCGCCGGGTAACTACGACCGGCTGCTCGACGTCAGCACCGCGGTGACCGGCGGCCTGTTCTTCGTGCCGTCTGCGGCGTTGCTGGAGAGCCTGGCCGACGAGGATGGCACGGCGGATGAGGCCGCCGCGCCGGGCAGCGCCAGCCAGACCAGCCCGCCCACGGCGAATGGCAGCCCGGGCTCGCTCGCCATCGGCAGCCTGCGCGGCGTATCCCAGCAGCCCTAGCCGGCTAGCCCAGCACCTCGCAGCGGGCGTCCAGGCCGGTGAGTTCCAGCATCCGGCGCACCAGGGGCGCCGGGGACCGGATCACCGGCCGGGCGTGACCGGGCAGGTCCCGGGAGCAGCCGGCGATGAGCCGCGCGGTGCCGCAGTCGACGACGCCGACCCGGGCCAGGTCGAAGACAAGCCGCTGCGGCTTCCCGGCCAGCACCTGTGCCAGCCGCCTGGCCAGCAACGGCCTGCTGGCCAGGTCGAGGTCGCCGCGCAGGATCAGCGTGGCGGTCCCGTCACGCAGCCGCACCTCGATGACGATGGGCGGCCCGGGCGGGCCCGGCTGCCGTCGGTCACCAGACCCGCCCGAAGCGTCACCAGTAATGGCGACGCCCACCGACGCTGTGGCCGATGGCGCCGAGCAGGGCGAGGACGAGGCCGATGGCCAGGATCACGATGCCGATGGTCCACAAAATGGCGATGTTGGCGATGAAGCCGACGATCAGCAGGATGATACCGAGAATGATCATGAGAACTCCTGTCCGGCAGTAGCTTCAGCCGACTGCGGCCAGGAGGCGCCTCGCCGGGGAAACGGGCGAAACGCGGGAACCGGCAGCGACATGACGGTGGCCGCGGGGTCTGGGCGGCATCATGACGGCGCTTCCAGTATCTCCCCGCCGCGCCCGAAGGCAAACTCACCGCTGCGCCGGAGCGGGCCGGGCCGGGGGCGTGGTACTGGTCAGGACGTCCGCACAGACCGCGGCCAGCTTGCGCCGCTCGGTCCGCGCCTGCGAGCGCAGCTGCTCGTAGGCGTCCCGCGCGGACACGCCGTTCCGGGCCATCAGCACCCCCTTGGCCTGCTCGATCACCTGCCGGGAGGTGAGCGCGCCCTGCAGCTGGGTGGCCATCTCGGACTGCTGCTCGCCGACCAGCATGCTGGCGATGAGCAGCGCGGCCAGGTCGGTGAACGCGAGCAGCGCCAGTTCACCCTCGGGGGACCAGGGGCGGCGCTGCTCGGAGAGCACCGCGACCACGCCCACTGCGTCCTGGTTGTAAGGCAGCGGGCTGGCCAGCACGGCGCGGACCCGGCGGGCCACCGCCGCCCCGCTGAACACCGGCCACCGGCCGTCGCTCTCCAGGTCCTCGACGGCGACCAGTTCCTTCAGGTCGTAGGCCTGGATACAGGGGCCTTCCTGGTGGCGGATCTGCAGCTCCTCCAGGTGCGCGAACCGGTCATCGGAGGCCGCCACGCTGCGCAGGTGCTGCCCGGCATCGGCCAGCATCAGCCCCGCCCCGTCCACGTCGAACAGGTTGTGCGTGGTGTTCACGACCTCCCGGATCGCGTCCTCTACGCTCAGCTCGCCGAAGCGGAGCCGGCCGAGCTCGACCAGGGCCTGGTGCACGTCGTGCAGCGCGACATCCATGACGGCTCTCTCACATTGGTCCGGCCCACTGGTCCGGGCACATTGGTACGGGGACATTGCTATGGGCACATTGGTACGTGGCCGGGCG
>Ga0335078_10000217_pt1 | contig 94676 bp, 71 predicted proteins | sample Lox_Sample_32_FD_206711 | JGI IMG/M metagenome (GOLD analysis project Ga0335078, IMG submission 206711) | Soil microbial communities from Loxahatchee National Wildlife Refuge, Florida, United States - Lox_Sample_3.2 | ecosystem: Environmental > Terrestrial > Soil > Wetlands | place: USA... | reverse complement strand
GGAACGGGCGCCAAAAAACTAGCCCAGGTTGGCATTGCGGCGCGGAAGCAGCCGTGCCATAATCCGTGCCGCAAATGAGAAGGCGCCCCATCGGGCGCAACTGCCACGATGGCTGCGTACGTCCGGAACTCATTCTGTCTCCGTCTGCGCCACCCGCCGGGTTTTGGGTGAAACCGCCGCGATGAATGCGCGGCTTTGTAACGTTTCTGGCCAGCGGTCACCATCTGGATGAAAGCTGGAAGGTGAAAATCGAAGCAGGCCTCGCTACCTGGGAGGAATTCACCATGAACGCGCAACCGACATCGAGCAAGCCCGCAGCCGCGTTGCAGTTTGCCGTCCTGAAGAACCTGACGAGTGCAGGTACGTCTCCAGACGCAACGCTTAAACAACTGGCTGAATTATTGGCCCCGGCCAAAATCCAGGGCAGCCTGAAACTACAGTTGCTTCAAGAAGGAAAGCTTGAAAACGCCTCGACTTTTCAGGTGTCGTTTGGAGGAAAAAAGCAAAAGAGCCGCGGCGGAAAAGCCACGCCCCCCGTGGAATTGATCACGACCCCGGACACATGGACCGAGATCGCCTCCGGCCGCCTGGCGCCGCACGATGCGTTCCTGGGCGGCCGGATGCGCGTCCGCGGCGACTTGCGCATGGCCCAGTTGATCGTCCGCAAGGCCGCCGGATCAGCCGGATTGACCTTTCTGTGCCGGGAGGAAAAGTAATGACAACCACACAGGGCACGGTAACTGAAATCAGCATCAGGCAGGATGGACTCGTGGGCACACTCAAGATCGTGGATGCCTCGGGTGTGAACGAAGGCTTTGTTCTTTGGATAGACGACGTTGGAGCTGTCATGCCCTTCTCTGTCTGGGTCGGGCGAAGCCTCACAGTTTCCCTCCTGCGCGACGCCATGACTTACAAGCGGACGGTCGCCTTAACCCACGACGACTCCTCCGCGCTGGTGCTCATGGTTGGCATGTCAGCCTAGTTACGGACGACTAGTTACGGACGATCATCATGGCTCAGATTCCTCCAGGTTACCTGCCAGTCATTGGGACCGAGCGGGCTCCGGTGGCGGGTGCACGGCGCGTCGGGCCCGCCGATCCCAATGAAGTGCTCAGCGTCAGCCTCCGTTTGCGACGGCGCGCCGATGCACCTCCCCTGCCCACGCTCAAAGACTTCTCCGCCGGCCCCGGAACGCGGCCCAGAGTTTCGCGCTCGGAATTTGCTGCGAAATTCGGTGCCTCCGATGACGACCTCAATCGCATCGCCGCCTTCGCCCGTGCCAACTCTCTGTCCGTGGTCGAGTCCAGCGTGGCCCGCCGCACCGTCGTGCTCTCCGGAAAAGTCTCCCAGATGGAGCGCGCCTTCGGCGTTGACCTGGGCACCTACGAATCGCCCACCGAAACCTATCGCGGCCGCGAGGGCGCCGTGTATCTGCCAGCCGACCTCGCTGCCCTGGTGGAAGGCGTCTTCGGACTCGATAATCGCAGAATGGCGAACCGCGTGGCCGGGGGATCGCCCGGTCCCAGTTCACTAGCCCCGCGCCAGGTGGCGCAGTTGTACAACTTCCCGCTATCCGCCGACGCCTCCAATCAAACCATCGCCATTCTCGAGCTCGGCGGCGGCTTCCGCGTAAACCCCGCTGGCGTCGCCCCAGATATCCAGGCCTACTTCATGAGCCAGGGACTCACTCCGCCCAATCTTTTCCCCATCCCAGTAAGCGGAGCTAAGAATTCTCCTGGGTCGAACAGCCTTGATGACCTCGAGGTCGCGCTCGATATTGAAGTAACTGGCGCGGTCGCGGAGGGAGCCAACCTCGCTGTTTATTTCACCCATGCCACCGAATTTGGCTGGACCCAAGGCATTAGCATGGCTGTGCACGGTGACGGCTTGCCTGCCGGCTTGCCTCTGCCCTCCGTGCTCTCGATTAGCTGGAGCGCGGTCGAGCGCGCCTGGACCGCCGCTGGCATCAGTTGCCTCAACCAGAGTTTCCAGGAGGCGGCGGCACTCGGCGTCACTGTGCTGGCCGCCTCTGGCGATAACGGTTCCGAGTGCCGTGTTCACGACCACAAAGCCCACGTAAATTACCCGCAATCCGATCCCGGGGTCACGACCTGCGGCGGCACAAGCATCCGGAACATAAACGGAAACAACTTTACGGAAGTCACGTGGAACGACGACGGCGTCACCGGCGGCGGCATCAGCGACATCTTCCCCCTGCCCGACTATCAGTCCCAGGCCGGAGTTCCCGTCTCCGTCAATAACGGTCACGTCGGCCGCGGCGTTCCCGATATCGCGGGCCACGCCGATGGCTACGAAATCCTGATCAATGGCAAGACCGAAGGACAGGTCATCGGCACCAGCGAAACCGCTCCCCTCTATGCCGGGCTCGTCGCCTTGATCAACGCCACCCTCGGCGATTCCATCGGGTTCCTCAACCCCATCCTTTACCAGTTAGCCACAACCAAAGTGTTTCGCGACATCGCCGACGGCGGAAGCAATGCCTACGCCGGAGCCCCCGGCTACACCTCCGGCCCCGGTTGGGACTGTTGCACCGGCTGGGGCAGCGTGGACGGCACCGCCCTGCTCAGCGAAATCGAAACCTTCCTGTTCGCAACGATCATTCCAGCTCTGGCTTGATGGGTGCCTTTATTCGAAGCGAAGTGCATGTCCGGGCCACAACCCGGGCTCCGTACGGGCTTCAGACATAATCTTTTCAATCACTTACCGCCCAATGCCCCATTCCCCCGCTCAACCCCCATTTTTCCCCTTTCATTGGGTTCTGGTGGGCGCACCCCTAATGCTCCCAATAAGATAGATGTGAGCCAAACTATGGAGACCACCCGGCATTACCGCCGTTACACCCCCAGGGTAACGCTCAACTGAAACTCCCGGTTCAAGCTGGGCAATGCCCGGTACAGTGCCGCTAGGAATCTCGCTTTGGGGTGGCGCAGCGCTTCAGCGCTGCGATAACCGCCCAAGAATGAAGGAGGCTTTAGCCTCTGAGGTTCCCGGTGTTTAGCGAGTCGACGACTTAACCACAAATTCCAGCAGTGGAGAACGAGGACAATGCACAAGCCAATCAAATACGTTGAGAAGGGTGTCACCTATGCCGCGAGAGGCGCGTGGGTCATCTTTGACCGGCTTAACCGCATCAAGCCCAATCCGTCGCCCACCCCCAAGTGGAGCGACAAGCCCCTGCTGAAGTCCTACGAAAAATCCAAGCCGCCGCTGGGCTGGCCCCGCGCCACCGATTCGCTCTGCCCCAGGTGCGTGCCAGAAATCCGCCAGCAGATTCTCGACGGCCAGCTGCCCCACGAAGTTCTGCTCAACGAAAAAGTCGGCGAAATTAAGGCCACCATCATCGAAAGAGATGGAAAGATCTTGATGGTAAAAGAATGCCCCAAGCACGGCCGCTTTGAAGACGTGATGTCCATTGACACCGAATTCTCCGCCCACCTGGAAGAAGTTTTCCCCGGCCGCGACATCGCCGCCCACAACGACGAGAAGCTGCACCACCACGGCACCAGCACCGTGAAATACGGCCGCGGCTCGGTGCTCACCATTGACCTCACCAACCGCTGCAACATGATGTGCGATCCCTGCTTCATGGACGCCAATCAGGTCGGCTTCGTCCACGAGTTGAGCTGGGAAGACATCAAGACCATGCTCGATAACGCCATCACCATCAAGCCCCGCCGCCAGATGAGCGTGCAGTTCAGCGGCGGCGAGCCCACACTTTCGCCCTACTTCCTGGATGCGGTTCGCTACGCCCGCAAGGTCGGCTACAACTCCGTGCAGGCCGCAACCAACGGAATCGAATTCGCCAAGAGCCTCGAGTTCGCCCAACAGGCCGCCGAAGCTGGCATGCGCTACGCCTATCTGCAATTCGACGGCATCGGCAACGCTGCCAACGCCCACCGCAAAGTCGGCAACCTGTTCGACGTGAAGTTGAAGGCCATTGACAACCTGCACAAGGCCGGCGTCGAAATCGTTCCTGTAATTACCATCGTCAACGGCATCAACAACGAGCAGGTCGGCCGCATCATCAAGTTCGCCCTCGACAATCCCAAAAAGATCGGCTTCCTCAGCTTCCAACCCGTCAGCTTCACCGGCCGCGACGAAGCCGTAACCGACGAACGCCGCCAGGCCCAGCGCTACACGCTTTCCCACCTCGCCCATGACGTAAAAGATCAAACCGGCCTCGGCGTTCCCGCCCGCGACTGGTTCCCCATTTCCTTCATGTCCACCTTCTCCGACTGGGCCGACCTGATGCACGCCCAGGACGCCAACAACAACTGGGGCCAACTCTCCTGCGGTTGTCACCCGAATTGCGGGACGGGCATGGCGGTGATGATTGATAAGGAGACTAAGGAGTCGGTGCCGGTAACGGCGTTTCTGCATGGGGACCAGTTGGCTAAGGACATTGCCAAGGTCAACGATGCGGCGCGCGGGAAGTTTTTGACTGTGGTCGGGATGGCGCTGTGTTTGATGAAGAACTACGATCCGTTCCAGTCGCCGACGCACTTCAAGCTCATTGACCTGCTGCGTAAGTTCGACAAGAACTACAACGCGACCGGGCATGACTACGGCAAGGTTGGGCCCGACCGCACTCTGGAAGATGTGGAAAAGCGGCGCAAAGACCGCTGGAATTTCCTGTTCATCGCGGGCATGTGGTTCCAGGACCTGTTCAACTACGACTTCCGGCGCACCGAGCAGTGCATCATTCCTTATGCCACACAGGAAGGCGAGATTTCCTTCTGCGCTTACAACACCGGCGTAGGATGGCGGAACATCATCGAGAAAATGCACATGACGGCCACGCTTACCAAGTGGTACGAAGAGCACGGTCGGCATGAGATTTTCGCGGGCGGCAAGAACGTCAAGATGGACGATGTGAACCACGGACTGGTGCTGAAAGAAGAGCTGGTCACCAACGAAGAGCAGCATGATCTGGACAAGCTGGGCATCGCCAAGAACTCGGGCGAGGAAAAGAAACGCGCCCGCGACGCCAGACAAGCCGCGGCCCGCGGCGCACAGAAGAACGACGCCGCGTACGATGCCCGCATGGCGGCGCTCTATCGCGAAGTCGTGCTGAAAGAAAAGCCGGCGGTGACCGAGGGCGGGTTCATTCCGCTGGATGCGTTGGCGAAGCCGAACGGCAATGGCTTGCACGGGATTGCGCCCGCGCCGAAGCCGGAAGTAGCGGAGCCGGTAGCCGGGGACTGAGTGGCTAGTGGCTGGTGATTAGTGGTCAGAAGGCCGCCGGTTGGCGGCCTTTTCTCATTCCTGCCCGTTTCTTACTGATGAATGCCAGGCGATTTTCGTCTGCTGTTTATGCTGTCTTCCAAACAGACTAGTTGCTAAACTAGTTGACAGGAGGAGCGCATGACCACTGTGGGGGCTTTTGATGCTAAGACGCACCTCACTGCCCTGTTGAGGAGAGTCTCCAAGGGAGAGACCATCCGGATTACGCGGCGGGGCGTGCCCATCGCAAAGATTGTTCCGGCCGGGGCCGGAGACCGGGAAAATCCTCGCGAGGTAGTGCAGGAAATCCGTGAGCTTCGCAAGGGGGCGAAGCTGGGAAAAATATCCATTCGAGGGTTGATCAATGAAGGCCGGCGCTAAACGCTTCGTGCTGGATGCGTCAGTGGCTGTTGCCTGGTGCTTTGACGATAAAGCCACGCCATTGACGGAAGGGATACTCGATCTGGTTTCGGCCGGGGCAGAAGTAGTAACGCCGGCCATCTGGCCCTTGGAAGTGGCGAATGCGTTGCTGGAGGCCGAGCGCCGCCGGCGTATTTCGGTGGCACAAGGAACTGCCTTGCTTCGCCGGATTGCGGCCCTTCGAATCTTGGTTGAAGCCATCGAGTGCGAGCGCGCATTCGACCAGGTCCTCTCGCTGGCGCGGCAGGGTCAGTTGACGGAATACGATGCCGCGTACCTGGAACTTGCCTTGCGCAGAAGTCTCCCGCTGGCCAGCCTCGATGACAAGCTGCGGCGGGTGGCCCGGGAGATGGGGATAGTGCTGGTTGCAGCCTGATTTGCCCCCTGCACGCGTGCCCTTCTTGTAAAGTGTACGAAGAGATGCGGCACCTCGGCCATTCCCAGGCCTCGCAAAGGCGGCGAGACCTGGGGCACCAGCTAAGGCGGGTTGACGGCCCTTCCCGCCATAGAACGTGCGAGAGATAGGGCACTCGGCTGGTTGTGAGGGCGTGGTTCCACGACGAGGAGTACCTCAGTGTATAAGATCAGGTCTGCGGGTTGCTCGCGTAAGGTTGGCGCGGCGGTGATATCCTCGTCCTTACCTCGGGTGTGAATAATCGAATGGTTAGGCTAGATGCATCTACACTTGACTCGGCTCTCGGAGCTGTCAAGCGACACGGTTACAGCGATTTCTTTCCTGAGCCACCGGAATTCCATCTTGTTATTGCGAACTGGCCCGATCTCAGGGCATATCTCGCCAACGTCGATCTGGACACATATGAAGGTTATGACCGAATTACTATTTTTGCTCCAAAGTCCCGACTGAATATCAGACGCGTGACCCTGTTACACCCGTTCGATCTTTCGCTGTACACGGGCCTGGTCTTAGCTCTCAGGGATGACATCAATGCTTCGCGCCTGCCACGTCGCCCCCGCCGGTTGTTCTCGTACCGGGCGGATAACGCAAAGGCCGAAGCTCTTTATTCTGACTCACCTTCGTTTACTGAGTTTCGCGAGGAGATCGCTCGCAGGGCCGAAAAGCCCAAGCATTCTTTCGTCGGAATTACGGATATAGCGGATTTCTATGCTCGGCTCTATCAACATCGCCTTGTAAACGCACTTCAGGCGGCAACGGGCTCGGGAAAGGAGGGTTATATCAGAGTTCTGGGGAAGATGCTTAGTCGGTTCTCTGATGGCGTTAGCTATGGAATTCCGATTGGTCCGCCGGCATCCCGCCCTCTGGCCGAGGCCGCCCTAATAGATGTTGATAGCACACTCATTAGCTACGGCATCGATTTCATCAGGTATTCGGACGACTTCGTGATATTCTCCGCCGATCCCGACGGAGCCGAGTATGGGATTCGTATTTTGGGCGAGACGCTCTTTCAAAATCACGGCCTAACCCTTCAAACCGCGAAGACGCGACTCCTTGACATAGAAGACTACGTCGAGCAATATCTGACCCCTCACTCCGAAAAAGAAGCAGAGCGTCGCAAGCTCCTGGAATTGGTCGGCCAATATGACGATGCGGTTCCGTACGATGAATTGGATGACGACCAGCGACGAGAGGTGGACGCATTGAACTTGGCCGAAATGTTGGAAGAAGCTCTCGCGGAGGATCAAAACGTCGACTTTCGGGAAGTCTCCTTTATTCTCGGGAGACTGTCTGCTCTTCAAAAGCCAGAGTTAATTCCGATCGTGTTGGATAACTTAGAGCGGCTGTACCCGGTGGCCCATTCGGTGGCTTCGTTTTTCCGGCAGTTCACGTCGCTTGACAAGCGAACTCGCGATAAGGTTGCAAGGGCCGTCTTGGATCCTATCCTGGGTGGCAGCAGAATGCCAACCGAATACTACTGCATCTGGGCGCTGAGTTTGTTTCATGATCATGCTGCATGGAATCACTCTCAGGAGTTACTGAGGGTTTTTCGAGAGACGAATTCCGATCCGATCAAACGGTTCGCTGCTCTGGCTCTAGCGACCTCTGGAACTCGTTCCGAAGCAATCCAAACACCAAAGCATCTGGGGTGCGTCTCCTCGCTCTCGCGGACCGCTATTCTACTGGCCACCGCGAAGATGGGAAATGACGAGCGAAAGTACTTTAGACAGAGCCACCGGCTGACTGATCCGCTGGAGAAGCTGTGTTCCAAGTGCTGAGGTGCGGGCGGATGGTCAGCCTTCCCGCCACATTACGTTAATCCCGGCCTAGGAGGGTGACCCACTCTTTTTGGCGTTGTTTGCGAAAAAGGGTGGGCCCGGTTGGAATGGCATTTTGACTGCCAGCCTGCTAGGCGATTTCGGGTGGCTGCGCCAGATCCGCGCCCGGTCGAGAGCGGGGTTGGCGGCATGACTGAAGTCATGCACTCCCGGGACATAGTTTCCGGAGGTAGTTCCCTCCGAAATGCTCTCGAGGGGCGCTTATAGTTGCGCCCGATGGGCGCGTTGGTCGGATCTTCCTGGTTGTGCCTACAGCTTACGTCCGGCTGGGTTGTTCGCTGCATCGGAGGTGGTTTCGGGTAGGTGCTCCTTCTCACGGAATGTTCCCATTTCTCGTGCACAGAACGCGCGACTACTGGGCACCCGGCGGGGCAGGAGGCAGCGCCAATTGAAAGTTACCTGTGGAGAATTGGTTCTGACGAAAGGCGCCGATGCCCGCGCCCGATGGGCGCGTGGTCTGTTTTCGCGTTGTTTCCCCGACTTACGTTCGGGGCTAAACTTTTCGCTCCTTCTTAGCTGGGGGTGGGGTTCGTTGCGCCTTATTGGCGCGCCGTGGGCGAGGTTGTCGGAATGACTGAGGCTATAAGTGTGGAGGCGCCTTTAAAGAAATGGCGCGGTGGTTGCGCCTGATGGGCGCGTGGTCGAATCTTCCCGGTTGTGCATACAGTTTATGTCCGGCTGGGTTGTTGGCTGCTTCGGAGGTGGCTTCGGGTAGGTGCTCCTTTCGCGAGTTGAGATGCCCCACTTCTCGCGCCCAGACCGTGCGCGAAATGGGGCACCCGGCGGGGCGCGCTTCGGGGCGGCGGGTTGGCGGCATGGTTGAAGTCATGCCATCCCGAGGCTCTTGAGGCAGTCCGCCACAGAAATGCTCTCGGGGGGGAATGGGCAGTTACAGTTGCACCCGATGGGCGCGTCTGAACGAGGCGGCGGGGTTCGGCACGGCTGAAGCCGTGCTCTTCCACAAGCCGCGTTGCGTAAGGTTTTCCGCTTCCCTCGACTTCTTCGGGGCTGGGGATGGGCTCGGTTGGGGGCTGTGGGCGCGGCGGGGTTTGCGAGTTGAGATGGACCCGCTTCTTGCGCACAGGACGCGCGAGAAATGGGGCACCCGGCTAAAGCCGACTCTGAAAACCAGCCAGCTATTGCAGCGCCGGAAGCGCTACGCCACCCAAAATCATTGCCAGGGAGTTTTTCCGCGACCTCCTAGCGATTATCTGGGTACCGTTGCGGGGGCGGATGCCGGTTTTACAGATGCTTTTCCGGTTGGCTGGATTAGCTGGAATTGTTCCTCGGCCTTGGCAAAGAGGAAGTGAATGTGGTCGGTGACAGTTACCTGGAGTGTGTAAGTGCCAGGCGGATCGTTTGTATCAAAAGTTATGTCCATGACTGGATTCAAGACGATTACGCTGGGCGATCTGGGGTCGGGGCCGAGGGCCCCGGAGATCCTGGGAGCGTCGAGTTGGGTTTTGCCATCTGGGGAAATAAGGCGCACGCGGGCGGTTAGTTTCATCCGCTCGGTTGCCGGCCAGGAGTAGCCGGTCACGACAAAGGGGAGGTAAAACTTTTTGCCGGGGACGAGTTGGCGGATTCGGCCGGAAGTTGGCCGGCCGGCTTGGGGCATGAGCACCCATTTTTCAATTGCAGCGTGGGCGTCGGTGATCAGGATGTTGGCTTTGAAGGTCGCTTCTTTCAGGCTGGGATCGGCGGGGTCATGTTCTTGCTGGGCGGAATTGGCGGATTGTTTTTTACGCTGACGCTCCTGGCGAGCGAGGTCTCCGAGCGATTGGTTGGCGTCTTGAGCGGGAAGAGCTGGAAGGAGTGAAGTAAGCAGCAGGAGTAGGAGCGCGGAGTAGTGAGTTAGCTTCAAAATGACCTCCGATGTTCGGCAGGCGCCGGAGAGCGGCTTTGGTTACGGCTAGCGGATCAGGCGCAAGGTTAGATTCGCTTTTATAGTTGTTGGGGAAGTATCGCTGTTGAAGACTACGTGATACTTTCCAGGGTTTACCAGAAATACGTTGATGGTGCCCTGGGCTACTTTCTGACTGCGGTACATGGCTGATAGGGAATGCTGCTGTTGCCAGTTCGTGAATTGAGGGTCGTTCATGACCCATACGTCAACGGTGATGCCCGGGCCGCCGGTGGCGGTGAATTGGCCTGTGAGGCGGACCTTGGAAAAGCCGGCGGGCCTTTCGAGAGTGCAGGTCTTGGAGTCGTGGGCCGGAATTGTGAAAGAGGTTTCACAGACAAGTTTCGTGGTAACTGGCTGAGGATCTTGTCCCCAGACGAGCAGGCTTGCCAGTGCTAGTAGCAGTGCCGTGTAGAAAAGTTGTTGAGTCATATGAGCCTGCCTCTATTATTCCAAAACGATCGTAGTTGTACAGGCCCGCGGTGACGAATTCTTGACCTTGGCAGTTCCCTTTGTGGTTCGGGGTGCGGGCGCGCGTCTTTCGGCTAGCACTGGGGAACCGGTTGAATGTGCGGGTTCAGGTCCGATTTCTGCTGCTTTGGAGAATCGTTTGACTTGGGTCCCCGCTTTTCGCGCCGAGGATGCGCAAAAAATGGGCCGGGGACGCTACCCTTGCGGGGCAGCGCTTGCGACGAAAATGGAGATTTATTCGGGGGGTGAGGTAGACTCCTCAGCCGAAAGGTTAACCACGACTATCTGGTCGTGTTAACTAGACAATTCTGTGGTCTGAAGGAGGATAACAATCGATGCTCACACAAATAGTTGGTGCCTTAGTAGTTGCCGCTATTACGACCGGGATCGGTTATGCATTTAACCTGGAAAAAAGAGTCAGCCAGCTAAAACCCGTGAAAGTACAGATTGGTGAGACGCCCATGCCTAAGAAAGATGCCGACGCATTCTGGGACGCAGCGAAAGGCGGCGGCTGGAGACGGATTTCTGTTCAGGTGACATTCGAGGAGCCGTTTGAGACGCAACCGGTGGTGATGGTTGCGCTCAAGCGCTTCGATCTCGGCGATTTCAAGTCGAACATACATCGGATTGGAACAAGAGCGGAAAATGTTAGTTTGAAAGGTTTTCAATTGTACTTTGAGACCTGGTACGAGAGCCTAGTGTTCGACGCGGCGGTGTCCTGGATCGCAATCGGTAAGTAGAACCAGCGATGGCCGGCTTGCTGGGATTGGACCGCCGACCTGATCCGGCTGTGAGATTGATTGGCTTGGTTTGGGTGAAGGTACGAGCACCTCAGGGGCTAAAGCCCCACGTTGTTGGCGGCTTTGGAGCGGCACGGCTGGAAGCCGTGCCCTACCCGGATCAATTTATGAGATAGGTTCTTGTTTCCGACGAAGCGTTAGCCGATAATTAGCGCTGAGGCCCCACTTCTCGCGCACAGAACGCGCGAGAAATGGGGCACCCGAGCTTTACGGTTTCGGTTGGGTATCCTCCAGAGTGAAGGGGGCGGTTTTTCTGCCGGTCCAGTTGGCGCCGAAACTGGCATCGGTGCTTTCCAGGTGATAGCCGACCAGTTCGGGGATGAAGCCGCGCAGGGCGCGGGGCCATTGCTGGGGAAAAAGCGTGTCTTCGCGGCCAGCAGTGGTGTGGCCTTCGGGATACTTGCGAATGCCGGAGACGCTTGGGTTCCAGAGCTGGAAAAAGCCGATGGGAAGGTAGCCGCCGGCAAAGTCCTGCATGATGCGCGCGCCTACGGAAAAAGAGTTGTTGAGGTGTACATACGAGTTGCATTCGTGCTGGAGCTTGGGGAGTTCGAGAAATTTGTCCCAGTTGCGGTAGCCCTTCACGATGAAGCGGTCAATGCCGTAGATCATGCGCTTGGAGAGATTAGCGTTGGCCAGGAGGTTGCGGGTTAGAGGCGGCAACCAGATGTCGGCGTCGAGGTGGACGACCCAGTCCGCCTGGCTGAGGCGGGCGAGGCCGACGTTGATGCCGGCGCCTTTGCAAAATTTCTTCCAGCGGGAATTGAGGGCGTCGGTGGGCACGCACTCGACGTGATAGAACTCGCAGACGCGCTGGGTTTCGCGGTCTTCGGCGGAGGTAACGACGACCAACCGGTCGAAGTGAAATTTGTTTTGCGGCAAAGTACAGCGCAGGAAGTCATGATAGCGGTCGCAGACTACGACGGCTTCCAGTTTAAAGTTATGGTCTGGTGTATGTGGTACTACGTTAAGAGATGGATCGTCCTGATAAGTCATTGGGTCCTCTTATGAATGTGTATTTCTAGTTCCTTGGGATAGTTAGTAAGTTCCAGGCTTCGCGGTACTGCTCGAAGCGGGCGCAACGGGCGCCGCCGGGGTAGAAGCGCAGCATGGGCGAGGGCATGCAGGCGGCGACGGGGAGCACGTACCAGATGTTGAGAGGGACGATGTGGGCGACGAGGAAGTCAATGTCCTCGGGGGTATAGATGGCGCGGCCTTTGCCCGAGCAGTAGGCGGCGCGAACTTCGTAGGCGCGGGCGCGGGTGGTTTCGGTGCACTTGACCTGCACGCGCCAGAAACGTTTCGAAAAATCCTGGGCGGTGCAGGCGACGATGAAGTCGTAGCGCTCGCTGTCGCCCCAGGGTTTGGCGACGCGGAAGCCCAGGCTGGTGGCCTTAAGCAGAAAAGCGGCTTCAGAGAATTCTCCGGTGCGTTTGGTATTTTTGCGTTTGGGCGGCTGGCCGGGTTGCTGAGTTCCGGATACGTCTACCATTAGGCTGATGTTCTCCTGGGTAAAAAAAAGGCCCACGAAAAATGGGCAATAAAAAAGGCGCAGCTTTTGGCTGCGCCGTTTCATTTAGCTTACATTTTTAGAATAGCAGATTTGATAGGGAAAAAGTCTCATGGCGGGAAAATTATTTTCTGAATGAAATGAGTAAGATAGGGGGAATTGGGCGGTTTTGGGGGCTTGACAAGAATTTCCGGTTTGCACCGAGAATGGTGCAATTGGAGGGTCAGGGCCAGTTTGGGGCGTTGATCTAGGCGACCCTGCGCGGGGCGGCGATCTTGCCCAGCTTCACCAAACGGGCCACGATTGAACCTACAGAGCGATTGTGGGTTTTGGCGATCTGGTGGAAATCTACGCCTTTGCGGACTTCCTCGCAGATTTGCGCATCCTCAGCGCGTGACCAGTAGCGGCCAGCGTTGGTTGGCTTGTCGCGCTCTCTTTGTTCCAGTTGGATCAGGGCTCCGAGAGCGCGGTTTAGGGCTTTTACGACTTGCGGGCGGCGGCAGAGAGAAGTTGCTTCGAGGGGCTGGCTGCTTTCGGGATCGAGGCCGCCGGCCAGAGCGCGCATGAGTTTTATTGCTTCGATGTTGTCCATGGGAATCTCCTGAGGGGAATCGTAAGCTCTGGACGGGGTGGAAGTCTGTGACGGATGAACATTGGGATGTTCAGACGAACGTTGCGGGGCTGGCTTTGCGGACTCTGCCGGCTGGCAAGAATCTTAGAACGCCGATTTCGCTGAGAACGGCCGCCGAGAGCGCGCAGAGAATCAGGGGACTCTTCGCTTCGAGCGACGAAGCAGCAACTTCTTGCGGTAGTTTCCCGCTGTCTCTTTGGGTGCAAAGATGAAAGAATTCAGGCTTCCTGATTCAAGCAGCCTGATGTACTGAGAGGAAGATTTCATTGGACTGGCAAGCATTCTGGCTCACTTTGCGGCTGGCGGTGCTGGTGGCACTCGTGCTGGCGGTGGCGGGATTGCCGGTGGCTTACTGGATCAGCTTCTCGCGCTGGCGATGGAAGTTTGTGGCGGAGGCGGTGGTGGCGCTGCCGATTGTTTTGCCGCCGACAGTGCTGGGATTCTATGTGCTGCTGGCACTGGGGCCGCGGAGTCCGGTGGGAAGATTTTGGCAGGGGCTCACCGGGCATACTTTGGCGTTTACCTTTGGCGGGTTGGTGATTGGTTCGATTATTTACAGTTTGCCGTTTGCGGTGCAGCCGTTTGCCGCGTCGTTTGCGGCGGTGGATGGGCGGTTGATTGCGGCTTCGGAGACGCTGGGGGCGTCACGGCTTAGGACTTTTTTTCGGGTGATTCTGCCTTTGTCGGTGCCGGGTTTGGTGACGGGGGTGGTTTTGAGTTTCGCGCATACCCTGGGGGAGTTCGGGGTGGTGCTGATGGTGGGCGGGGACATTCCAGGAGTTACGCGGACGGTCTCGATTGATATCTATGACAAGGTGCAATCGGTGGATTACGCGGCTGCTAATGCGACGGCTTTGGTTTTGTTGGCGATTTCGTTTTTGGTGCTTTGTTTAGTTTATGCGTTGAACCGGCGGGTTTGGGCGATTTTGACGGGGAAGTAACTTGAATTGGACGGGAAAGCTAACCACTAAGGACACTAAGTTACACGAAGGAAGACACGAAGGAAATCGGGAATATGGAGTCGGCGGTGGTGACTAGGGAGGGTTGCTCGATTAGTGCTCGGGTTTGCAAGCGGTTTGCGAACGGGGCGCAGAGCTTTGAACTGGATGTGGGCTTCATTGCGCCGGCGGGCATTACGATTTTGTTTGGGCCTTCGGGAGCGGGGAAGACTACCTTGCTGGATTGCATTGCCGGGCTGACGCGTCCGGATGCGGGGAAGATTGCGATTGGGGGACGGGTCCTGTTTGATCAGGTGGGTGGGATTGCGCTGGCGGTGCAAAGGCGGCGCGTGGGATATGTCTTTCAGGACCTGGCGTTGTTTCCCCATCTCAGCGTGGAAGAGAACGTTGGTTATGGATTGAGCGAGTTGACCGGCATGGAGCGGCGGCGGCGGACGGCAGCGATTTTGGATTCGTTTCGCATTGCGGATTTGGGAGGGCGAAAACCGGTGGAAATCTCGGGTGGGCAACGGCAGCGCGTGGCGCTGGCGCGGGCGCTGGTGACTGATCCGCGCGTGCTGCTGCTGGATGAGCCGCTGGCGGCGCTGGATGCGGCCACGAAATCGAAGATTGTGGAAGACCTGCGCGGCTGGAACGCGGCGCATGGCATTCCGATTCTGTACGTCACGCACAGCCGGGAAGAGGTGTTTGCGCTGGGCGAGCGCGTGCTGGTGCTGGAAAATGGACGCATCATTGCGATGGGGACGCCGCACCAGGTGATGAGCGCACCGCGGCAGGAAACGGTGGCGCAGTTGGCGGGGTTTGAGAATGTTTTCGACGCTGTGGTGCTGGCGATCCATGAAGACCGCGGGACTATGAGCTGTGGTATTGCCGGGAAAGTGGAATTGGAGACTCCGCTGGTGCGGGCGGAGGTGGGCAGCAAGCTGCGGGTGGGAATTCGGGCGGGAGATATTTTGCTGGCGACGGTGCGGCCGCAGGGGTTGAGCGCGCGGAATTTGGTCCCGGGGAAAGTTGTGTCGGTGGCGCAGCGGGATGTGATTGTGGTGGCGCGGGTGGATTGCGGAATTGAAGTGGAGGTGCAGATGACGCTGGCGGCGCGGGACTCGTTGCAACTGCGGGCGGGGGGTGAGGTTTGGCTGGTGATAAAGACGCATTCGTGTCATTTGATGGAGGCAAGCTAGTAGCTGCTGGCTCTCCCAAGGCGCGGAGTTCGGGGAAAGGCTGGGGAAAGCAGGTCCCTCCACTCCGCTTGCTTCGCTTTGATCACTGCGCTCCGGTCGGGATGACAGGGTTGAGGGAAGGCTGGGTAGAGGACGGGTTTGTTCACCAGGGAGACACGGAGTCACGGAGAAAAAGCAGGTCCCTCCACTTCGCTTGCTCGCTTCGCTCGCTGCGCTCCGGTTGGATGACAGGGTTGAGGGAAGGCTGGGTAGAGGGACGGGTTTGTTTACCACGGAGACACGGAGTCACGGAGAAAAAGCAGATCCCTCCACTTCGCTTGCTCGCTTCGCGCGCTGCGCTCCGGTCGGGATGACAGGGTTGCGGGAAGGCTGGGTAGAGGGACGGGTTTGTTCACCACGGAGACACGGAGTCACGGAGAAAAAGCAGGTTCCTCCACTCCGCTTGCTTCGCTTTGATCGCTGCGCTCCGGTCGGGATGACAACCTGGAGGGGCGTCACAGTAGTGTGCAAGGTTGGCGTCGAGTGCGTGGGGGAGTTCGATTATGGCGATCCATTGTCCGGGGCGGCGTTCGGCGTAGACGATGTCGCCGCCCAGGAGTTGGGCGGCTAGAGCGGGCGGGGCGTCGCGGTGGTAGCCGAAGAAGCGGGCTTTGATCTGCTGCCATGCTTCCCAATGCTCGAGCCAGGGGTGCGGGGGCTCGTACTTGGTAGAAAAGACCAGGGCGACGTCGAAAGACTCGCGCAGTTCGGCGGCGGACATGAGCTCGTCTATGGTGAAGTTTTCGAGGGACACAACCTGCATGGGCCGGGCGACGTAGCCGAGAGTGGGTTGCGTGAGTTCGCCGCTGGCGGGCCAGGCGGTGAGGACGCGCGCGGTCGGATAGCGGGCTTGCAGAAATCTTTCGGCGTTCATATGGAGCTGGATGTAGTCGCGGTAGGCGAGATTGTCTTCCAGGGTGAATCCGTAGGGCGGATTGATGAAGAGGGCGAGGACGAAGCCCAAAGCCACGATCGCGATCGCTTCCCGCCAGAATCGGACGCGGCGCCATAAAGTGGAAACCAGCACGATGATGACGAGAGGGACAATGGGTAGCATGTAGCGCGCCAGGACTGCGCCTCCGACGATGGACATGGCGAGCACGTAGACTGCGGCGACGGCTAGAAGAGTGAATTGGATGTGCAGGGCGATGCGGGGGCGCTCGCCGTTTGGGCCGGGCAGCGGCGGAAGCAGCATGGCAAGCAAAGCTGCGACGGTGAGCACGCCGAGATTCATGTAGCCGATGAGTTGCCATAGGCGCATCAGTAAAGCGAGCAGGACGCGAAGTGGATTGGTTGTGGCCTGCACGTTGTAGCGGAAGAATTCGGGATTGCCGAAAATGTAGCCGGTGCGCGAGTAATGGTAGGCATACCAGAGGGTGAGCGGGGGGAGCGGGACGAGAAGGGTGGCCGATTTCCAACCGGCGGGGGTGAAGCCTTCAAGAATGCGCTTGCTGCGCAGGCGGGGCGCGACGAGTTCCCAGGCGAACAAAGCCAGCGGCACCAGCAGGGCGGTTTCTTTGGCTAGAACTGCCAGCGAAAACCACAGAGTCACCATCCACCAGCGGCGATCGAAATAGGCGAGCAGTCCCCAAAAAATCAGCGCGGCGGCAGCGAGGTCCACTTGCACCAGCGTGCTCTGCATGAAGAAAACCGGGTAGAGGGCAGTGCAGATTACAGAGGCCATGGCCACTTCGCGGTTGGCGATGCGCTCGGCGAGGCGAAAGAGTCCCAGCAGAGCGAATGCCGCCAGCAACAGCATGGCGGAGTGAGTCACTAGGGTAGAGAAGCCGGCGACTTTCCAACATGCGGCGAGGTAGGCCATCACCAGCGGAGGGTGGGCGTTGGAGGGAGTGGAGTGGGGAATCAGCGATCCGGTGAGGTACAGATCGCGGGCGGCGGGGATGTAGTAGCCGGCTTCGTCCCAGAAATAGGGCAGGCGCAGCAGCGGCGCGTGCAGGGCGAAGAGCGCCAGTGACACAATGGCAAAGACGAACGCCGCGTGCAGGGCGCGAGGGGCAGTTGGGGCGGGCGCCACGGGAATTAGTGGACCGGGCCGGCGGCCACCATGCGGGGATCGAGCTTGATCTCTCCGAAAGTGCTTTCGTAGCTGCTGACGTTCTGCTGCAGGATGGAAGCCAGCGCTTTGGCCTGCTGCGGGCTGAGATAGATGCCCTGGAAGTTGCGGATTTCCACCTGGGTTTCGCTCTGCGGCTGGAGGGTACCGAACACGAGAAAAAAGTCCCACACGTTTACCCGCACCTGCACGCTGTTGGAGTAGGTCTCGCGGTAGTCGGGGGTGTTGACGAGATTGATGTGAGGCTGCGTCGGATTACTCATGGGGTTCAAGTGTAGCCGCAAGGGGAGTGGGAAAGAAAGTGGATTCGAGAGAGTTCTGAGGCTTCCCTTAATGAAGGCTTGGGAATTTCGGGGTTGAATCCCTACCGCGAGGGGCGCGAAGGTCGCAAAGAAAAAACCTCTTTCGAGCTGGGCGCTTTGGTTCAGGGACCTGCTTGTGGCCGCACGCGAGGACGCGCGTGCCTGCATTTGCTTGTACGTGGACGGGGGCGGCAGTAGGCTGGGGTTGGATCATGGCTTCTTGGCTCGGGTGTTTGATGGTTCTTTATTGGGTGAACACCAGTTCCCGGTTGTCAGTTCTCGGTTCTCAGTTGGTGCTGGTGAGATGTGAGGAGGTGATCCATGAGTGGGTTGGTGCGCCATCCTGCAGTGGCTGGGCGATTCTATCCTGATGATCCGGCCGTCCTTCTCTCTGAAGTGCGTTCTTATCTTGAGCCGCAGCGAGAGACTCTTGCCGCAATCGGTTGCATCGCTCCTCATGCTGGATACATGTATTCGGGCCATGTAGCGGGGGCGGTTTATGCGGCGCTGGAGGTGCCGCGGCGATGCATCGTGATGTGCCCGAACCACACTGGGCGGGGGAAGCCGCTTGCCATTATGAGTGCGGGAGCCTGGGAGACGCCGCTGGGAAATGTGGCGATTGATTCGGGGCTGGCGCAGGCTTTGAAGGCGAGCTTTCCGCTGTTGACGGAAGATGCTGAAGCCCACCGGGCGGAGCATGCAGTTGAAGTGCAGATGCCTTTTCTGCAGGTGTGCCGCGGCGAGTTTAGCTTCGTCCCGATTGCGTTGGGAACCCGGCAGTTCGAAGTGTTGCGCGCTCTGGGCGAAGTTGTGGCGGATGTTGTGGCGAAGGAGCAGACGCCTGTGCTTCTGATTGCCTCGAGTGATATGAATCATTACGAAAACGATGCCATTACGCGGGTGAAGGACCACAAGGCGATTGAGCGCATTTTGGAACTTGATCCGGCGGGGCTTTTTGAGGTGGTGATGAAAGAAGACATCAGCATGTGCGGGTTTGGTCCGGCGGTGGCTATGCTGACGGCGGCACGGCGGCTGGGGGCGAAGCGTGCGGAACTGATACGGTACGCGACTTCCGGGGACATCAACGGTGAACACGACAGAGTTGTGGGATATGCGGGGGTGGTGGTCAGCTAGAGGCGGCCTTCAGGCTATACTCCGCGAGGACCTTTATGGCCCACATCCTGTATGGCGTGAATGGCGAAGGGGCGGGGCACTCAACCCGGGCGCGGGAAGTGATTACGCACCTGATTGGCCGAGGGCATGTGGTGCACGTGGCGTCGTTCGATCGCGGGTTGCAGAACCTGCGGGAAGATTTTGAAGTAACAGAAATTTATGGCCTGCGCTTTGCTTACGTAAACAACCAAGTGCGTTACCGGCGCACTGTGGCGCGGAACCTGGCGACGATGCGGCAGGCGGCGCGCAGTGTTGCGCGGCTCAAAGAGTTGGTTGAGGCGTGCGACATCGGGCTGGTTATTACTGATTTTGAGCCGCTCACCTGCCACGTGGGGCACCGCAAACATCTGCCGGTGATTTCGATTGATAATCAGCACTGCCTGACCAATACGGAAGTTTCGTACCCGAGGCAATACCGGCGCGATGCCACAGTGGCCAAGCTGGTGACGCGGATGATGGTGCCGCGGGCGGATGTTTACCTTACCACTTCCTTTTTCACTTCGCGAATCAAGCGACGCAATACTTTCCTGTTCCCGCCGATTTTGCGGGAGGAAGTTCTCAAGGCGAAGCCGACCAAGGGCGATCATGTGCTGGTATATGTAACTTCGCCTGCGCCCGCACTGGCTAAATTGCTGGGCACGGTGCGGTGCCCGTTTATCGCTTACGGTTTCGGCCGCGAGGGGCGCGAGGGCAACATTCTTTACAAGAAGCCAAGCCTGGAGGGATTTTTCGCTGATCTCACAAGCGCCAGGGGCATTGTGGCCAACGCGGGATTCTCGCTGGTCACGGAGGCGCTGTATTTGGGCAAGCCGTATCTGGCGGTGCCGGTGAAGCACCAGTTCGAGCAGGTATTCAATGCGTACTGGCTTGCGAAAATGGTCTACGGTGCCTATTGGGAGGAATTGAACAAGGAGCGAGTCGAATCGTTTCTCTATAATCTTTCGACCTACGAAGAAAATTTGAGCCAGTATCCGCGCCAGGGGAATGGGGCATTGTTTGACAAGCTGGATGCGCTGATTGCGCAGTTCACCGCTGGGAACGCTTCACGGCATGGAGCCTTATGAGCAGTGTGGAAGGCGATGCCGGCCTGCCGGAACTTGAGACGGTCGCGAAACCCACGGCGGTGATCGAGACGGCCACGCTTCTAGCGCTGGTGTTGGCGGTGCTTTCATTGTTTCTGTTTGCATGGATTGCGGAGCGCGTCACCCACGAGCAGACTCTGCGGTTTGATGCTTCGGTGCGGGCGGCGGTGCACCGGCACGCTACACCTGGGTTGACCCGGGCGATGATCGTGATTTCTTTCCTGGGCGGGGATGGGCTGGCGATCGCGGCGATTGTGGCGATGATCGTGTTCTTGAGGCTGCGCTGGCGGCGCGCGGCTTTGTGGCTGCTGACTACGATCGTGGGGGCGACCGTCTTCGACGTAACCTTGAAATATGCTTTTCACCGGCCCCGGCCGGTGCCGTTTTTTGTGCCTCTGCCGCGCACTTACAGTTTTCCCAGCGGGCACTCACTATATTCATTTTGTTTTTACGGAGTGCTGGCGGGTTTGCTGGCGGACCGCACGCGGCCGCTGTGGCTGCGAATTGTGATCTGGACGTGCGCGGCGCTCCTAATCGCGGCGATTGGGTTATCGCGGATTTATTTGGGAGTGCATTATCCGAGCGATGTGATAGCCGGCTATCTTACGGCGACACTATGGGTGAGCACAATGATTGCTCTCGACCGGTTGCGCAAGCGGCGGAAAAACCACGAGGGCGAGACAGAGAGCGGCTGAGGAATCGTTTTGTTGGTAAAAACAGTTCGCATATCGCACCGATAGATCGGTGCGCCGGTCTACACTGCGCGCAAAGGCAGGCTTTTCAGCAGACTGACGGCTTTCGCGGGCGAGGCGCCCGCGCCACATTGTTCAGCGGCGAGGCGCGGCACCACGCGATCCTGTAGATGCTCCCGAACGTATGGGTTCGCTGCTGTTGGAAGAAGGTCCCGAGCCGAAAGACGGCGATCCCTGCGACATTCCCGGAGAAGGCATTCCCGGAGAAGACATACCCGGAGAAGACATACCCGGAAATACGGCTGGTTGCATAGGAGGAGGCGAAGTGGGGCGCAGCCGCACCGTCGCTGAACCCGTCTGAAGCACGCGTTGTGAAATCTCGGCGGGATTCTGCAGGCTTCCACGGGGGATGCCCAAGCCAGCGGAGTTGCTGCGCACTACCAGTTTGTTGTTCGCGTTGGGTGTGGGAACCAGGCCGATGCCGCGGTTTACGATCACGGTATTGTGTACGCCACCAACGACTACCGGAGGCCGGGGAGTAACGAAACCCTGCGGCAAATTGGTCACCAGCGGCATTGCCGCCCAGGAATTCCAATAACCAGGTTCCCATCCCCAACCGAAGCCGGGGATGAAGGCCCATGAGCCGTAGCGGTAAGGCATCCAGCCCCAGGGATAGGAGGAAATCCACATGTAACCAGCGCCGGGATACCATGACCACGCGCCATCCATGAATGGGTTCCAAGATGCGTCGGTGAAGAAAGGCTGCCAGACCATTCCGTATCCGGGAGCATTGAAGAAATTGCCGTAATAAGCAAGGTCGCTCATGCCATAGGCGTAAGGCGAATTGATGGTGGAGGTCCCCGCGAGGTATTCGTTGTGGTATTGGTCCTGACGCTTGTCCCATTCGTCAAAGGGCAAGTCTTCGATGTTCTTGCTCAGCTTGTATTCGCCGGGCTTGGCCAAGTCGAAGCTGGCGGATTGTTTGCGGCTGATGTTCACGGTGCCTTCGGGGCCTTGAACGCTGAGTTCGCCCTTGAAGACCGAGAGGACCGCGGTGTCGTCGTCTTTAATCTCCAGGCGGAAGTGAACCGGCAGCGTCATATGGGCGGTTTGCTGGGCAAAGACCACGGCGAATTCGTCGTTGTTCTTTGCGCCGAAGTTTACATAGGTCGTGCCCCCTTTGACTTCGACAGTGGTGGCGCGGGCGCCGGAATCGCGCAGCAAGAGTTGGGGAAATTCCACGGCCGCGCCATCAACCAGGCGCAGCGTACTGCCGTCTTCAAACTCGATTTCCGCGCGGCCTTCACCGTGAGCGCGGAGCTTGGCGCCCTGCGTAATGGGAAGGTTGGGCAGGGCTTTCTCGAAGCCGCTGCCGACGGCACGGTCAATCTGCACGGAGCCATCCACGGTGCTGAGGCGGACGATGCGCACGTGGGAATCGGCGAAAGCCTGAACGGCAAAAAGTGAGAAGAGGAGAGAGAACAGAGCCAGGAAAGGACGAACCAGCCCACGCGTCGGCATCAGAACACCCCCAGGGCTTGCTGAATCATTAGAACACAGGGGAGGGTCGGGCGGTCGTCAATATTTTGTCGGTCCAGGGATTGCGGCTGGAATGTCTTTACCGCGAAGGTCGCAAAGGACGCAAAGGGAGACAGCCGCAGGGAACTTCAGTGGTTTTAGGGATTTGCGTCGGGAATGCCGGCCTGGATGAGCAGGCGCTGGGCGCGGGAGCGGACCAGGTTGATGACCGAGTGGTCGCTGATGATGCGGCGCAGGATGGGCGCGATGGCAGCCAGTTCCGGCAGATTGCCTTCCTGCCAGGCTTGCTCCATGTTCTTCAGTTCGTCATCGAGGGCGAGCTTTTGATAGTGGTGGTAGAACTCGAGGCGGCGTCCGAATTCGAGGGTGGATGAGATGTTTTGGAAGAGCTGCGTCAGTTCCATCACGGGCGGGAGTGGGGAATAGTTGTAAGTCGCGCGGTTGCTGGTTTTGCCGTCGGTGTAGGCGAGGGTCTTCTGGCCGGTGAAGGCGATCTTGTGGTTCTTTGAATCAATTTCACCCTGGAAATTGTGGGCTTGTTTCGCGAGATCGAAAATGTGCGCGGTGGTTTCTGGAGTAACCGCGAATTGCAGGTGAAAGGGCTCGGTGGGCTCGGAGTCGGCGGTTAGTTTGCCGGAGGATTCGTAGGTGGCGCGGCCGTCGCGGGCGACGGAGATGACGTAGTGGCTGGGCTCGGAGGCAGGGAAGTCGAGGGTGAAAGTGATTTCAGGCGCGGGCGGTTTCTCCTGGGCTTGTAGAGCGGTGAGGCTGCAACACACCATGGCGGCCAGGTACAGGAAGCTGGTTTGCAAGATGCCCGCACGACGAAGGATTGTTTCTCGGGCTGGGCTTCGCCGGACCGCCGAGGCGGCTGTCCTTGGGCGTGCGGGAGTGATCATGGGAGGATTATGCCAAATTACTGCCTATCTGGCTGCGCTTTGTTTTTGCAGCGTATTGGAGGTGTGCAGGTGGCAGATGGCAATGGCTAATGCGTCGGCGGCGTCGGCGGGCTGGGGGATTTCGGGCAGGTTCAGCAGCCGGGCCACCATGAATTGCACCTGCGATTTTTCCGCGCGGCCATAGCCTACTACCGCAGACTTGATGGAGAGCGGCGAATACTCCGAGACGTCCAAACCTGCCGTGGCGGCCGCCAGCATGGCCACGCCGCGCACCTGGCCGAGCTTGAACGCAGATTTCACATTTAGGGCATAAAACACATCTTCGATGGCGACGAGTTCCGGCTGGTGATCGGCGATGATTGCGGTTAACTGATCGAAAATGGTGGCCAGGCGTTTGGGCAGCGGATCGCGGGGGGAGAGCTTTACCGCGCCGCAGAGGATGCAGGAAAGATGGCCGTCATCGGCCAACTCGACGACTCCGTAGCCGGTATATTCGGTGCCGCAGTCAACGCCGAGGACGCGCATCAGCAGAAGTCTAGCATTAGTAGTGGCGTGCGGTGCGGGCGCTTCCGTCCCCGCCTTCGAAGGTGGATCGGCCTGAATCGGATTCGATGTGAGACTGACACTTCTCGCGGGCGAGGGCGCCCGCGCCACACTGCTACTGCTGATCGAACAACTCGCTGCGGTCTATGTGTTCGCCTTTGAAAAACACGATGGAAATTCGTTCGACTGCGGTGATGTCGGCGATGGGGTCGCCGTCGACTATCAACAGATCGGCGTCGTTGCCTTTGCGGATGGAGCCGATGTGGTCTTCGGCGTGGAGCAGGCGCGCGGCGTTGTAGGTTGCGGCTTGCAGCGCCACCATTGGCGGAATTCCGTTGTGCACCCAGAGTTCGACTTCGTGCTGAATCGTGGGGCCGTGAATTACCAGAAGATTTCCGGCGTCGCTGCCGGTGACGAGGGTGACGCCGTGATGGAAGGCGCGTTGCAGATTGTCCGCGGCGATGTGCGGGTCCATGGGAAACTGCGCCATGCGTTGGCGGAGTTCTTCGGTTTCTTTGGAGGCCATGGCGCGCTCGGTGCTCTCGAGTAATTCCGCCGGGCCGACTTGTTGCACCAGGGAACGCTGCAGCAAGTCAGTTCTTCCCTCGGCAAAATCTTTGAGCGCTTCTTCCACGCTGAGAGTGGGATCGTAATAGACGTGCTGTGCCGCCATCTGCGCGAACAGAGGATCGGGAATCTCTTCGCGGGCGGAGCCGTGTTCGATGGAGTCGGCGCCGGCGGCGAGGGCGTCGGTGACGTCGCGAACATCGCCGGTGTGCACGGAGACCGGCAATCCCTGAGCGTGGGCTTCCTGAACGATTGCCTTCAGGATGGAAACATCCATGCGGTTGAAGACGATGCTGCCGCCTCCGGATTCGAGCACGGCTTTTATGCCGTCAACGCCGGCGCGCTTCAATGCGTCCACTTGCTGGCGCGCTTCTTCGGGAGAGCTGGGGGTGCGCACGAACTGCGCCATTGCCTGCTGCTGCAGGTTTGGCGGCAGGCCTTTGAAATATTCGGTGCCATGGCCGCCTTGAGTGGTAAACAGCGGCCCGCAGGCGAACAGTTCCGCGCCCAGGCGCTCGCCGCTATTGACCCGCGAGCGGACTTTCAGAATGGTGTCGAGCGGATCGCCCACGCTCTTTACCGTGGTGATGCCGGCATAGAGATAGGCTGCCAGAGCGCGCAGCATGGCGGGCTCGCCGCGGTAGGCGTCCAGGTCAGGCGCGAAACCGCCGGGGGCAGCGAGGTGCACGTGCACATCAATCAGGCCGGGAAGAATGGTTTTGCCGGCGGCTTCGATGGGGGTGGCGCGCACGGCCTGGGGATCGGGCCCATCGCCCTCGTAGATTTCGGCGATCTTGCCGGCGCGAACCAGCACCGCTCCATTTTCGATGACTTTGCCATCGCCCACGAAAATGCGTGCGCCGCGGATCAGGTATGAGCCACTGCGCTCCATTTGTCGCGAGAGGATTCGGGTGCGGGCGACGTTTTGCAGAGTGTGAGCCTGCCAGGTGCCCAGCAGGATGAAGGGCAGCAAGACCACGCCGATCCATAATTTGGCCGAGGCGCGGATTTTTTCTTCTTTCTCCCAGCGGAAGAGTTTGTAGGAGACGAACACGCCGACCACAACTGTCAGCAGCAGCGCGCCGACGGCCTGGGCGTTGGTGATGAGATTTTCATCGCGCAGCATCATGCCTTGCATGCCGGAAACCAGATAGGTAGCAGGGAGAAATTGCGTGAGAATCACCAGCCAAGTGGGGAAGATCGAAGCCGGGAAAGTGGCGCCGCTCAGCAGCAGCATGGGCAGGTAGATGAGCTGCACCAGAATCTGGCTTTCCTGCATGGAATTGGCCACCGACGCGAGGATGGTGCCGATGGCGCGGAAGGCCATGATGCCGAAGCTGATGAAAACAAAAATCGAAAACCAGCTCGAGGGCCAGGGCATGTGATACGCGAAATGCGCCAGGCAGAACATGGCCACCACGAAGGGCATGAAGAGCATCCAGCCGACGATAATCAGCGCGACGAGCAGCGGGGCCGGGGTGATGGGGGTGACTTTGTAGCGGCGCAGGACGTTGGCTTCGCGGTCCTGTACGGTGCGCATGCCCGCGCCGAACAGGCCATTGCCGAGGACGCCGAGTATCACGACCATGGTCATGATTTGCGTCATGGCGCCGCCGCGGTCGGCGTGCATGATTTGAGCGAAGGTGACGAAAAAAATCAGCGGGAAAAGATAATTGAAAAAAATGACGGACTTCTGGCGCAAGGCCAGCCGTAAATCCAGACGAATGAGCGCGAGGTAGGTCTTCATTCGCGCAGCTTCTTTCCGGTCAGTTCGATGAAGACGTCTTCCAGGGTGGGCTTTTTCAGATGAACGTCCACGAGTTCGAGGGCGGATTGGTCAATCCATTTGATGAGCTCGACGAGGGTGGTGGCGGGGCGGCGGGATTCCACGGTGAGGGTGTGGCCGGTGGAATCGAGACTGGTGCCGGCTGCCTCAGGCCATGCGGGAAGTTGTTGCGGAAGGGGCGTGGCGCAGGTGACGACGATGGTGGAAGCCACGCGGCTCTTCTGCTGCAGTTCGCGCGGGGTGCCCAGGGCGATGATGCGGCCTGCATCCACGATGGCGACGCGATCGCAGAGGCGTTCGGCTTCTTCGATGTAATGCGTGGTGAGCACGATGGTGCGCTTCTCGGACTTGAGTTGTTCCAGGAGGGAGTGGATTTCGGCGCGCACCTGAGGATCGAGGCCGGTGGTGGGTTCATCGAGAAAAAGCAAAGCGGGGTCGTTGAGGAGCGCCAAAGCCAGCGCCAGGCGCTGCTTTTGGCCGCCAGAGAGAGTTCCGTAAAACGCTTCAGATTTTTCTTCGAGCTGAAGACGGCGCAGCAGATGGTCTGCATCCACGTTGCGAGTGTAGAAAGCTGAGAAGACCTGCAGGGCTTCGCGCACGCGGATTTTTTCCGGCAGGTTGGTGGCCTGCAGGCAGACGCCGATGCGGTCTTTGAGTTGCAGCTTTTGTTTATCGGGATCGAAACCCAGCACGGAAACCTGCCCGCCGCTGCGCGGACGCAGGCCTTCCAGAATTTCTACGGTGGTGGTTTTGCCCGCGCCGTTGGGGCCGAGCAGGCCGAAGACTTCGCCGGTGGGGATTTCGAAGTCCACACCTTTGACCGCCTCTACCTCGCCGTAGGACTTGCGCAGGGCCTGAACTGAGATCGCGAGTTCACTCATGCAGGAATTTCAAGCGTACCGGAGAGGTGGCGGGGCGTCAAAGGCAGGCGGACTTGCTTCGTGAGCTTTGGCGCAAGTTCGGCGCTTGCTTTGTTGGGACATGAAAAGGCAAAAAAGCAAACTACGAAGGACGCTGAGGGAGCACAAAGGGGCACGAAGAAAGCTCGGTTGAAGCTCCGATTCGGCCTCAGCAGCACTTTGGGCGGCGGGCTTTGGCAGTGGCGTGTTCGCGCTGGAAGGCAGCGTAGGACGCAGTGGAAGGAGCAACGCGGTTGCGGTCGAGAAAGCGCGAGTAGGCGGATTCATCGAAGATTTCGCGCAGGGTGGCGATGAAAACTTTTGCCGCCCGCTGAATGCCGAGTGCTGAATGGTGAATGCCGCGCTTCATGCTTGCTCCTCGGCGAAGCGCGTGGGTACGAATGGGGCTTCTCTCACCTGCACTTCTTTTCGGCCTGCGAGCACTCGCCACCACAGCCACGCCGACTCGATGAGCACCAGGGCGACCATGAAAATCAGCGCGGCAGTGACGGCCGCATCTAGGCGATCGTTGAAGATCAATTGCGGGTTGGCTCCGGACGCAGTGAGTTGCTGGGCGTGAGAGAGAAATCCTATGCGCGGGTTGGGGCTGAATATTTTCGCCCATGACGCGGTGAAGGTCACGGTCACCAGCCAGACCAGCGGAAGCAGGGTTACAAATGCGTAGCGGGCGCGGCCCATCTTCACGACGATGGTGGTGGCGACGCACAGGGCTACTGTGGCCAGGAGTTGGTTGGCGATGCCGAACAGCGGCCACAGCGAATTGATTCCGCCCAGGGGATCTTTCACGCCCTGCCAGAGAAAATATCCCCAGGCGGCGACGATGAGGCCGCTGGTGGCGAGAATAGACGGATACCAACTGGTGCGCCCCAGCGGCTTCCAGACATGGCCGAGGGCGTCCTGAATCATGAAGCGGCCGACGCGGGTGCCGGCGTCGAGCACAGTGAGGATGAACAGCGCCTCAAACATAATGGCGAAGTGGTACCAGATTGCGGTAAGCGCCTGGCCGCCCAGGCTGCTGGCAAAAATGTGCGCCATGCCGACGGCGAAGGCGGGAGCGCCGCCGGTGCGGTTGAAAAGCGTCTGCTCGCCGACGGCTTGCGCGAGCGAGTGCATCTCAGAGGCGGTGATGGGGAATCCCCAATTTGTAATGGCGGCGGCGGCAGTTTGGGGTGCTGCGCCGACAATTCCGGCGGGGCTGTTTATGGCGAAATAAGTTCCAGGCTGCAGGACGCAGGCCGCAATCGTGGCCATGATGGCCACCATGGACTCGCATATCATGGCGCCGTAGCCAACCATGCGGGTTTCCACTTCGCGGCGGATTAATTTGGGAGTGGTGCCGCTGGAAATCAGCGCATGGAAGCCGCTGATTGCGCCGCAGGCGATGGTGATGAAGGCGAAAGGAAAGATTTTGCCGGCGAAGATTGGGCCGGTGCCGTCAATGAAGCGGGTGAGGGGCGGCATGTGCAGTGTGGGGCGCAGGGCGACGATGCCCAGAGCGAGAAGCCCGATGGTGCCTAGCTTTACGAATGTGCTGAGGTAGTCGCGGGGCGCCAGGAGCAGCCAGACGGGAAGGGCCGATGCGGCGAAGCCGTAAATGATGACCAGCAGCGCAAGAGTGGTTGCGCTGAAGGTGAACCAGGGCCCGACGTGTGGGCTCTGCGAAACCCATTGCCCGCCGACGATTGCCAGGAGCACCAGGGCAAACCCCAGGACGGATGTTTCCAGAACCTTGCCGGGGCGAATGCGGCGCAGGTAAACGCCCATCAGAAGGGCGATGGGAATGGTCATTGCGATGGTGAATGTGCCCCACGGGCTGGCCTTGAGCGCATTGACAACGATCAATGCGCACACGCCGAGGAGAATTACGATGATGCTGAGAATGGCGATGTAGGCGACGACTCCGCCGACGCGGCCGATCTCTTCGCGGGCCATTTCGGTGAGCGATTTGCCGTCGCGGCGGACGGAGAAGAGAAGAACCACGAAATCCTGAACACATCCGCCGAGGACGGCGCCGGCGAGGATCCATAGAGTTCCGGGAAGATATCCAAATTGCGCGGCCAGCACCGGGCCTACCAGCGGGCCGGGGCCGGCGATGGCTGCGAAGTGGTGGCCGAATACGACCCATTTATTGGTGGGGACAAAGTCGCGGCCATTTTCCAGGCGCTCGGCAGGTGTGGCGCGATGAGCGTCAAGCACCAGCAATTTGGTCGCAATGAATTTGCTGTAGAAACGATAGCCCAGCGCGTAGGTGCAGACCGCGGCCACTACCAGCCAGATGGCGTTGATCTGCTCGCCCCGGTGCAGGGCGATGATGCCGACGGCGAGCGCGCCAGTCATCGCCAGCGCCACCCAGATCGCGAGACGCAACGGCTTGGGCATGGTTTCCTCCGGAGACGTGCTGCTCTCAGGGGAAGAATCTTAAACTGGGTGGTTGGAAAGGTCACGTGGTGGTTGCTCAGGAACCTCGGGCCGCGGATTCACGCGAATTTCCGCGGATCAGGTTCTTGATGGTTTGCGTTTAATCAGCGTTCGTTCGCAGGAATTCGCGGGTGATTTGAAGTTGTTTTGCATCGAGTGTGCGGGTTCTGGGTGAAAACCAGTTCTCAGTTGCCAGTTCTCGGTTCGGCACTGATCTGATTCCGCTAAATTAGATCAGTGCCCTCGGTCCTCAGCGCACTACCCGCGCCGCTAGCAATGATAGTCTTGGTGTTTGCCGATTTTTCCCAGCGACGGATGTTTGAGGGGGCGATGAAAATTGGAATGCTTACCGGTGGGGGCGATTGCCCTGGGCTGAACGCAGTGCTGCGCGCCATCGTGCGCAAGGGGACGTTTCACTATGGCGACAGCTTTGTAGGCTTCATGGAAGGCTGGCGCGGTCTGCTGGAAGATCAGACCATGGTCCTCGACCTTGAGGCAGTGGCGGGCATTTTGCCGCGCGGCGGAACGATTTTGCGCACTTCCCGGACCAATCCTTCAAAGCGGCCTGACGGGATTGAGACCTGCATCAGCGTTTTGCAGAAGAATGGAGTTGAGGCGCTGATTGCCATCGGCGGCGATGACACGCTTTCCGTCGCCAAGAAGTTGTACGAGAAAGGTGTGAAAGTGGTTGGCGTTCCCAAGACGATTGACAATGATCTCGCAGGCACCGATTACACCTTTGGCTTTGATACGGCAGTGAACATCGCCACCGAAGCCATTGACCGGGTTCACACCACGGCCGAAGCACATAATCGGGTGATGGTGGTGGAGGTGATGGGGCGGGACGCCGGGTGGATCGCTATTCACAGTGGCGTGGCCGGCGGGGCGGACGTAATTCTGATTCCCGAGCTTCCGTTCGATATTGATCGCGTGGCAGAAACGATCCGGCAGCGGCACAATCGTGGGCGATATTTCAGCATTGTTGTGGTAGCGGAGGGCGCGAAGTTCTCAGCTGATATTGATCCGCAGCATGGAGCGCCAGTTGTGCACGACTTGGGCAAAGACGAATTTGGGCACGCGCGGTTGGGCGGCGTGGGCAATGCGCTGGCGCGAGAGATCGAAAAGCGCACCGGGTTTGAGACGCGCACTGTGGTCCTGGGGCACATTCAGCGCGGCGGATCGCCCAGCGCTTTTGACCGCATGTTGGCCACGCGTTATGGTTTGGCGGCAATTGATATGGTCCACAAGGGCGAGTTTGGATGCATGGCCGCGCTGCGGGGGAACAAGTTGATCTCCATTCCCCTCAGCGAAGCCCTGGCGAAGAACCGGACCGTTGATCAAGAGATCATTGATGTGGCAAACGACATTCAGGAGAAAGCGCCGGAACAACGTGAGGGAGCGGCGAAGTAGCCGCTCCTGTGAACATTCGTTTTGCTGATTGACAATGCTGCTTCCGGCTTCCACAATCCGCTGGGAATGACTGATCTCTTTGCGCGGCTGGCCCCTTGGCTCTTGGATGTCATCGAATTCTTGCTCCTCCTGGGCGTGGGCGCGCTGATTTTTCTGCGCGAGGGTAGGGGAGTAGCTGGTTCACCGCCTCCCGGTTTTCTCCATGCGGAACGAGCTTTCGCCCGCCTGGCGCGTCGTAGAGTGCTCTCAGTTATTTCTGTGGGATTGCTGGTGCTGGTGCTGCGGCTGGCGTTTATGCCTGTGCTCGGCGTTCCGCAGCCTCGCTGGAATGATGAGTTCAGCTATCTGCTTGCGGCCGACACTTTCGCGCATGGACGCGTGACCAACCCTCCGCACCCCATGTGGGTGCACTTCGAGAGTTTTCACATCATTCAGCAGCCTACTTATATGTCCATGTACGCCCCGGGCGAGGGGTTGGTTCTGGCGGCGGGGCAGTTGTTGGGGAATCCGTGGATTGGGCAATTGTTTCTTAACGCGCTGTTGTGCTCCGCGTTGTGCTGGATGCTGCAGGCGTGGGTGCCTCCGAAGTGGGCGCTGCTCGGGGGAGTTCTGGCGGCGCTGCGGCTGGGGATTCTCAGTTATTGGATGAACGGCTACTGGTGCGGTGCGCTGCCTGCTTTGGGCGGAGCCTTGCTCTTCGGCGCGCTGCCGCGGCTGCGCCGGAACGTGCGCGTGCGTGATGCCGTGGTGATGGCGGTGGGTGTGCTGATCCTGGCGAATAGCCGCCCTTATGAAGGGCTCATTATCAGCCTGCCTGTGGCTGGGGCGATGTGCTGGTGGCTGTGGGGAGCGAAGCATCCGCCGTTTTCAGTTACGCTGCCGCGAGTGGTGCTTCCAGTATTTGTCTTGCTGCTGATCGGCGGAGCGGGCATGGGGTACTACTACTGGCGGGTGACGGGCAGTCCGTTTCGCATGACTTACCAGGTGAACCGGGGAACTTATGCCATGGCGCCGTATTTCCTGTGGCAGTCGCCGCGGCCTGAGCCGGTTTACCGTCATGCGGTGATGCGCGAGTTCTATGAATGGGAGTTGAAACGGTTTGAGGAGAACCGCACGCTGAAGGGCGCGCTGAGCCGCAGCTGGGAGAAGACTTCTTCCAGCTGGCGCTTTTACTTTGGCCCCATCTTCACGCTTCCGCTGCTGATGTTGCCCTGGGCAGGGCATGACCGCAGGCTGCGATTTCCCTTGATTGCGGCGGGGGTGTTCGTGCTGGGCTTGTCGGTTGAAACCTGGACTATGCCTCACTACGTGGCCCCGGCCACTGCGGTGATTTACATCGTGGTGATTCAATGCATGCGCCACCTCGGCGTGTGTCGGCGCAGAAAGGGAACCGGCATGGCGCTGGTGCGGGCCATTCCCGCCATTGCCTGCGCGATGGTCATTGTGCGCGTAGTGGCGGCGGCTGCGAATGTTCCGCTGGAACCGAAGTGGCCGCGAGGAAATCTGGAGCGGCCGCGGCTGATTCGGGAACTGGAGCGTCTGCCCGGCAAGGATTTGGTGCTGGTGCGCTACGGGCCGCACCATGACGTGGATTGGGAGTGGGTGTACAACCGCGCCGATATTGACGCGTCAAGAATTGTGTGGGCGCGCGATATGGGGCCCGCCGATAACCGGGAAATTCTGCAATACTTCCATGACCGCCGGGCATGGCTGCTGTATGCCGATGATGTGCCGCCGAAGTTGGAGCCTCATCCGGATGGGGCTGCAGGCGGGGATGGCAGAGCGCCGTGACTCGCCGGGATGCGCCTTAGTCAGCTATCGAATCACAACTAAATCTTGTGGGCACGCCGCTCAATTCGCCGGGATGGTTCACCGGGCGGCGCGTGCGCATGCACGGATTGGCGCTGGCCCTGTGCCTGTGGGCTGTGTACGCGTGGGACATGTCTGCGCCCGGCTTGCACGACCGCAACGGGCTGATCAAGGGTACGGATTTTCTTCACTTCTACACGCTGGGCACACTGGCGCTGCATGGGCGCGGCGATTTGCTTTATGACATGCGGGCGCAGTCGGCGGTGTTGGCGAAAATTGTTCCGCAGGCGGCCGGCGCTGTGTATGTTCCGCTCTACGGGCCGCAGGTTTCTCTGCTGTTCGCGCCGTTGGCCGAAGTTCCTTATCCGTGGGCGCTTGCGATCTGGCTGGTGCTGAACGGGTTGATTTATGCGGCGTGCTGTTACGCGGTTTGGCGGACGTGCCCGCACTTGCAGCACGATGGATTGGCTGTGGCAATTCTCGCGCTGGCATTTCCCGGGTTCTTCCACCTTATCGCGTGGGGGCAAACGTCCGGGCTGGCGCTGGTTTTTTTCACGCTGGCATATCTGGCGCTGCGACGCGGGCGCCCGGTGCTGGCTGGACTTGCTATTGGCTGCCTGATCTTCAAGCCGCAGTTGGGGTTGGCTGCGGCGGTGGTGTTTGTGTTGGCTGGCGAGTGGAAAGTTGTGGCTGGCGCGGTGGCTTCGGCAACGGTGCAGCTTGTGCTGGCTTGGGCGCACTTTGGATGGGCGGTCATGCGGGACTACGGGCGAGCCCTGTGGCATGTTGGCGAGATCATGCCTTTGCTTGAGCCGCGGCCTTATCAGATGCACTCACTGCGAGGTTTCTGGTCGCTTTTACTTCCGTGGCCGAATGTGGCGTTTGGGTTTTATCTGGTTGCTGCGGCTGCAGCGGTGGGTTTGGCCGTCTATTGCTGGCGGGGTGGGCGGGCGCTTGATTTTCGCTTTTCGGCATTGCTTCTGGCTACCGTGCTGGTGGCTCCGCACTTGACGGTTTACGATCTGGTTATTCTGGCGCCGGCGTTCTTGTTGTTGGGGGACCGGGCGGTGGCGCGGGGCTCGACCTGCGATTCGTTGTTGCGAGTTTTGCTGTATGTGTGCTTCCCCTTATTTTTGCTGGGGCCGCTGGCGCGGTATACGCATTTGCAGCTTTCAGTTGTAGCGATGGCGGGGCTTCTTGTGATTGCGTCGCTCGAACCGCGCGAAGCCCTCGATGGACTTAGACGCGAAGAAGGAAACGCGTGAGTTTCCTTTGCGTGCCCGGGGGGAACTTTGCGGTCTTAAGGTTCTAACCGCAAAGATCGCAAAGAAAACCGTGAAAAGTTAAGAGCGCCGGCTAGAACCCCATGATGTTGTAGCCGCAGTCTACGTAGATCACTTCCCCGGTAATGCCCGAGCTGCCGTCGGAGGCCAGGAACACGCCGGTTGCGCCCACTTCGTTTACGTCCACGTTGCGCTGTAGCGGGGAGCGCTCGGCGTGGCCTCGCAGCATGTCGCCGAGACCGGAAATGCCGCGCGCGGCAAGGGTTTTGAGCGGACCTGCGGAAATCGCATTTACTCGAATTTTCTTCTTGCCCAGGTCATAAGCCAGATAGCGGACAGTACATTCGAGCGCCGCTTTGGCTACGGCCATCACGTTGTAGTGAGGCACGACTTTTTCCGCGCCGAAATAGGTCATGGTGATGATGCTGCCGCCGTCTTCCATCAAAGGCGCAGCGGAGCGCGATACCGCGATGAGGGAATAGACGCTCACATCGTGCGCAACGCGAAAGCCTTCACGCGAGGTGTTGATGAACTCGCCTTTCAATTCATCCGGCGGGGCGTAAGCCACGCTGTGCACCAGAATGTGCAGCTTGCCGTGACGTTCTTTGAGCTGGGCGAAGAGGCGGTCAATTTCGGCGTCATTGGAAACGTCGCACATGTAGCCTTCGGCGCCGGGCAGGGAGAGAATCAGGTCTTTGGCTTCCTGTTCGAGGCGTTCGTTCTGATAGGTGATGGCGAGCTTGGCGCCAGCGGCGTGCAGTCCCTGCGCGATGGACCACGCAATCGAACGTTTATTGGCCACGCCGAAAACTACTGCGACGCGACCTTCAAGGGTCGATGTCATAGGTGCTCCTTGGGAAGGGGAAAGGATAGCATCTTCGTGCGAATGGCAGCTCGTGCAAAGTGTCGGTGGCGGGCCAATGGCCCGGTGCTAAATGGTCGGATGACAATGTAAGTGGGATGATGATAGGAATCCGATAACAAATGAATTAGGTGCAGCTGAAATTCAATCCGCCATTTCCTGCGCTGCGGTCTTCGTTCCGATAGGCCAGCTTGAGCTTACGAAGGCCAGCGCGTAAACGATGCCAATCAGCGCGAATCCGGCTACCAGGTTGTATTGCGATACTGCGCCCACCAAAAATCCGAGTAGAATTTGAGTTAGGGTTCCGACGCAGTAGAAGGCGTTCTGCACGCGTCCCATGAAGTGGGGCGGAACCTGTTCCATGAGGCTGGTGTTCATGGCCACGCCGCTCAGGCCGCGGGCGGAACCGAGCACTCCATAACAGAGCACCGCGATCGCCAGCAGCGGCGAGAGCGGCGCGATGCTCATGCAGATGGCCAGCGTCCCCATGGCCAGTGCAATTACCCGGCGCGAGCCTATCCAGGCGATGACCTGGGGAGCGTAGAGCGCGCTGAGAAATGCGCCAGTGCCCCACCCGGCGTTGAGCCAGCCATAGCCGTTGGCGCCAGCGTGAAATACGTGATCGCTTAAGGGCGGAGTTACCACCACTCCCGTGAGCATCGCGCCGAGGAAGAGCGCCCAGCTTAATCCGAGAAATACCACGCTGCGGTGGCCGCGCAGAAAGTCAATGCCTTCACGCATCTCGCGCCAGAACCGGGCATAGGCCGTTTCAGCGGCTACCAGGTCATGATGCAGTTCCGCAGGACGCGGCACCACGTGGCGCCCTTTGCGGACCGCGAAATAGCAACAGAACGACACCACGTAGGTGGAGAAATCAATGAGCAGCACGCCGCCGAGGCCGATGTGGTTGTAGACGAAGCCGACGATTGCTCCGGCAATCAGCCAGCCGCCCTGTACGCCGGCGAGCAGAAAAGTGTTGGCGTGAACGAATTCTTCCCCGGGCGTCAGCTCCTGAATGAGGGCGGTCACGGTGGGCCAGAACATCCAGAAGCCGGCGGCCACCAGAGTGTTCATTAGGTAGACTTCCCAGACTCTTACTTTCCCGGCGAAGGCGAGAAGGGAGACTACGAGGATGACGATGGCGCGCGTGGCGTCGAGCATCATGACCAGACGGCGGCGGTCTTCGCGGTCAATGATGACGCCAGTGAAGGGAAGCATCAGCATAGCGGGGAGGGTTTGCAGGACAGCGAACAGGCCGAGCGCCATTTCCGAGTGTGTGGCTTGCAGAATGAACCAGGCGACGGCGGCGGAGTTCATGCCGCTGCCCAGCATGGAAATCATGTTGGCGATGAAGACGAATTGCAGCGGACGCTTTTGCAGAATGGCGCGCACGATTTACTTTAGCCGATTGTATCGCCGGCGTCTCGGCGGTCTGTGTGCTTGAGTCCCTCGTGGATAACGAGAAATCATTCAACCGCAGAGGACGCGGAGACTTGCGGGTGCGCCGCTGCCTGGGAGATCAGAAAGACCGCCATGATCAGCAGTTCGGGCTCAATCGGATGGCGATAGCGGGCGTGCGGGTAGATGAAGTAATAAACAGTGGGATAGGAGAGCACGAGACAGAGGAACAAGCTGGCGCCGGGGATTTTTTTTCTCACCGCGCGGGCCAGTCCCCAAATGGCCAGCACGGAGCTCGCGAGAAAAAGCGAATTGCGAAAATCCACAGGAGCGGTGCTGTTTGTGGGTTTCGGCACGCCGCCCCAGAAATAAAAAAATCGCTTCAGGCTCACCATCGCAAAGCGGCCGGGATTTTCGCGTATCCAGTCGAGCGCGAGCTTGCGGCAGCGCTTCTCATAGGCGGTTTCTCCCAGGCGCTGAAATGAATCGAATTCCAGAACATTCAGGTTTGGCTGCAGATAAGCCATCAACATGCCGTCGGCGGAGGGGCCGTTTCCCAGGCGGAACTGCAGGCCAAAATCGTCGCGCACCAGAACGACATGGCCGAAGGTGTAATAGTTGCGAACCATCCAGGGGTTGAGGCAGGCAAAGAAAAGCGCGGAAGATAACCCGACGCCCGCGAATGAGGGCAGTCCATTTTTATGCCGGCGGTACCACACCCACAGACCACAGAAGGGCAGAAACGAGAGCAGGGAAGCGTTCGACAGGCCGGCCAATCCCCAGAGAACGCCGAAGATGGCCCAGCCCTTCCAGCCGCGCCAATCCTGAAGTTTCAGCGAGATCAGAAAAATACAAGCCAGAAGAAAGGGGCCGAAGGTCGTGTCCCACAGCCAGTGAATGGACCAATACATTTCGTAGGGAAGCAGCGCCCAAATCCATGCCGACCACAAGGCGAGGCGCTCGCCCAGCGTTCTGCGCGCAATGAAGAAAACGGGAATGCTGGTGAGCGCGGTGAACAAACTGTTGAGACTGAGCAGGACCCACGCCGACGCGACAGAATAAATTCCGAAGAGCTTGAAAACTCCGCCCATCAGATATGGATATAGCGGCGGCTCCCACGCCGTGGGGCCGGTGGAACCGCCATAAGGATTGCTGAAGCCCTGTCCCAGCGCGATGGAGCGGCCGATACGGCCCATCTCCCAGCCGAAGCCGAAGTGATCATCTTCAGGACGAACCCGGTACTGGCGCAGCGCGCCGATGGCGGCGACCTGCAGGACGAACGACAGAAGCACCATCCAGAAAACCGAGCGGCGCACCTGCCCGGAGGTGGGTGCCGCGGATGCGATGGATGAAGGAGTCGGGCTCAACGGGATGGGGAGGGCAGGCGCAGGAAGCTCACGGCGAAAGGCGGCCGCTCATCCGGGTTCGGCGACGAAATCAGCCGACGGCTGGAAAAGCGGAAGCGCAGCAGGGTCCAGATGGCCTGCCATCCGTCGGAAGGGCGGAGCTTCTTGCCCTGCTGCTGACTTCGCGGCGCGTAGGAGACAGGAACCTCCCAGATTTTTTCTCCCAGGCGGCATAACTTCGCCGTCACCTCGGGGCAGAATTCGAAGCGCCGGCATTCGAGCGGAATGTGAGCAAGAGTTTCGCGGCGGAAGACTTTGTAGCAGGTGGCCTCGTCATGAATTCCCGCGCGGTAAAGCCAGTTCGTCAGGTGAGTGAGAAACTTCGCGCCCAGATAGAAGCGCAGCCCGCGCTCCGGACGGTCGGGACGCACGCCATACACCACGTTGGCTTTGCCTGCTTCGAGCGGGCGCAACAGGGCGGGATAATCCTGCGGATCGTATTCGAGGTCAGAGTCCTGAATCAGAACATACTCGCCGCGCGCGTATCGCAGCCCGGTTCGCACCGCCGCGCCTTTGCCGCAGTTTTTTTCGTGGAAAATTATCGTGATGTCGTCGGCCGGGGGCAATGCAAGCAGCTTTTCGCGGGTTCCGTCGGTTGAACCGTCATCCACAATCACGATTTCTTTGGGTACAGGCGATGCGGCGATGGCCTGCAGCAGTTCTTCCACATGCGCCGCTTCGTTGTAGATGGGCACGATGACCGAGACGTAGCCCTGCCACTCCGCCGCGGTTGGGGCGGATTCGTCGGTGGAGGGTTGAGTTACCAAAGCCGGGAGTTCCATCGCCGCTGATCGAAAGCCAATTGCCGTTAAGAGCAGGATACTATCATGCGCAGAGCAGCGAAACCTGATGGGGGAGGGCGTGCTCGTCCGACTAATGCGGGAACGCCGGCCGTGCGCTTGCAACGGAGCCATGTTCAGCGCTAGCATTCGCGCTGCTGGCTTACTGCCCCTGCACCTTGTTTGTGGAGGGATCTATGAATCGTCATTGGTTGTGGGTTGCGTTGCTCGTTTGTGCTCCCGTGGTCCTGCACGCCCAATCAGGCAAACTCATCATTCCCGCCGGTTCGCCTGAAGACCAGGCGCTGCAGGCCATCTCCAAGGAAACGGACGCGGACAAAAGGCTGACGATGTACCAGGACTTCGTGCAGAAATTCGCTTCAAACCCCACAGCGGTTGCCTATGGCGACTGGCAACTGGCCCAGGCCTATCAGGAGAAAGGCGACTTGAAGACGGCAATCGATGCGGACGAAAAGGCCGTGGCTGCCCGCCCGCACGACCTGGATATTCTGGTGTCGCTGGTGAGCATAGCGCAGCAAGCCAAGGCCGACGATACGGTGTTTACTTACGCGGTGCAGGGTGGCGAGGCGTTCAACGCCATCGGCACCCAGGCCAAACCGGAGGGCACGAGCGACAGTGAGTTCGCCGCCCGGGTGGCGGACGAGAAAGCCGCCGGGCAAAGTTCCCGCGAATTTCTTGAAGCCGCGGCCTACAACGTGATCGTTTCGACAACCGACGCCAAAACCCGCGTAGCTTATATCGAGCGCTTCACCCCGGCTTTTCCTGATTCGCGGTTTGCGGAATCTGTTACGTCGTACGCCATGATGTCTTTCTCCGAACTCAACGACATGCCCAGGCTGGTGGCTTACGGAGAGAAAGTGCTGGCGACAAGTCCGGACAATTTACCTACGTTGCTTCTGCTGGCGAATGCCTATGCCAACGATTCCAAGCCCGCCAGCGTGGGCAAGGCGATCAGCTATGCAGAGAAAGCGATCGCTGTAGCCAAGGCCGATGCCCCGGACGCCGATGCCGCGCGCAAAGCGTCGGCAGGAGTTGCGCACTCCACGCTGGGCTTTGCGTACATGAAGGAAGATAAAACTCAGGCCGCGATCACCGAACTCAAGGCCGCAACTGCGCTGCTGAAAGGGCAGGACCAGCAGGCCTACGCGCTGGCACTTTATCGCTTGGGTTATGCCTATGCGAAGTTAAACCATGTAAGTGACGCGCGCGAGGTCCTCAACCAGGCGGTGCAAATCTCCGGACCAATTCAGCAACCGGCGCGCGATCTGCTGACCAAGGTAAATGCCGCCAGAGCGCAGGGAAGATGAGAACTAACGTTCGGAGCCAACGACCAATGGCCAACGACTAACGATCTTTACTGCTTCACCAACTCATCCGACAACATGCGTGCTTTTCCCGCCAGGGTTTCCGCTTGCTGGACGTCGTCTGCGTCGGCAGCGGCTCTGGCTTGCTGCATGTAGGCGCGAATTTGCTTCACCATGTCCTGCTGCGTAGCACTCAACTGGCGGCTGGAAAGTTGCTTGAGGTTGGCCTCGGTTGCGTCGAGGAGGCGGTTGGTGTTCTGCAGCGCAGCGTTGGCTTGCTGCTTGGGTACGGTGGGAGCCAATTCCACCTCGGGATCGGCCGTGCCGCCATCGCGCACAACTACTTTGGCAGGGCCGTTCACGCTGTTTTTCGCTGCTGGTTTGCCGGTTGTGGCCGCCACCGCAGCTTTCTTCGCTGCAGGTTTCTTTGTGGCGGGTTTTGAGGAGATCTTACTGCCGGTCTTTTTGCGCGACGCGGGTTTGGGCTTCGATTGCGCCGGCGCAACGGACTGTGGCTGCCCTGATTGTGCGGGCTGCGGATTCGTTGTCTGCGGGCTGGAACTGGTTTGCTGTTGCTGCGGAGCGGTTGGCGGAGCGCTGCTTCCTTCGTCACCAGCCTTGGCTGGCTCCTGCGCGGGCTGAGTTTGGGCTGGAGTTTGTCCTGACCCTGCGGGCTGCTCCTGCTCCAGCACCACGGCGGCGGCGCGCGGCGCGGCCAGCACCGGCTTTCCCGGCGATAACGCAAAACACGCGTAAAGTCCCGCAATGATGGCCAGAGACATATGAATGCCCAAGACAAAACCCAGTATCAGGATTGTAACTCCTAAGTACTGACTGCTGCGACCGCAATGTGTTTCTACCACCGAGATACAGAGTCACAAAGAAACACTCACAGATTTACGCGGGTTTGAACCTTGAAATGTCTTCTGTCCCGGCTCCGCGTCGGGGTAGTAGAGGCACATTTCGGTGAAGGTTCAGCGGCGGATCGCCTGTTTCGAATTAGCTTTGGGCGGTGGCTTCCTTCAGTGTTTCGGAGCGCAGTTCGGCAAGGGGCAGCCGCAGCCGGAACGTTGTGCCACGGCCCTCGGCAGAGTCGAAATCCACCGTGCCATAGTGCCATTGCATTACCTGATAAGTCTGCGCCAGCCCTATGCCCGTGCCGCCCTGGCCTTTCTTGGTGGTGAAGTACAACTCGAAAATCTTTTCCTGTAGGTCGGCCGGAATACCTCCGCCTTCGTCGCGCACTTGGGTGACCACCATGCCTTCGTCGCGCTTTGCCGACACCATGAGCGTGCCGCCTTGCGGCATGGCCTGCACTCCGTTGAGTACGACGTTAAGGATCGCCTGCTTCATGAAGTCGGCGTCCACTTTTACCGGGAGCGGATCTTCCCCCAAATCGGTGTTGATGGTGACGCCGTGCTGCTCGGCATCTGGTGTAGCAAGCAACGAAACGTCTTCCAGCAAGTGGCGCAGGTCCATTTCTTCCAAATGCAGGTCGCGGGGACGGGTAAAATCCACCAGGATTTGTACTACCCGATCCAAACGATGGATTTCGCTGCCGATTATATCCATATGGCGGCGGGTGTCCGGGTCTACCTGGTCGAGCTTGTTTTGCAGCAACTGCAGATGCAGGACGATGGCGTTGATGGGATTCTTTACTTCGTGGGCAACCCCGCGAGTAAGGCGTCCGCTGGCCGAAAGCCGGCGCGACATTTCGATTTCATCTTCGATACGGCGCACCGATTCCGTGTCGCGGATGGTCAGCAGCGCGCCGATTTGAGTTCCGCCTTCCTGAATAAAATCCAGCGCCAGCTGCACCCGCTTTCCATTGCCATTTTCGATCTCGCGTTGAGTGATAGCGCGACGCAACTGGAAAGCGTTGAGCAGAAGATCTCCGAGGGGCGTATTTGGAGAAAAGATTTCTTTTGCGGTGTGCCCAAGTAATTCGCGGCGCGGCCGGCCGAGGAAGCGCTCGACCGAAGCGCTCACCAGCACCACACGGGAGTCACGGGTGAACAGCATGAGGCCGTCCTGCAGGTTGGCCATGATCTGGTCCACGTTGTCCTTCAGGGCAGAGAAGATTTCCCTGGCATCGCGCATCTGCCGGCCGAGGTGAGCGATTTTGAGCGTAACCAGGCCATATTCGTCATGGGCTGGGCCCTCGCTGATGGCCGAGGGATCGCCGGCGGTCGCATTGTCGAGGCTGCGGGCAATGCCTTCCAGCGGGCCCAGCGCTAGGTTGGAGAGCGCGGCGCCGAGGATTAGCGAAAGCAGGATCGCGGCCCCGGAAAAGATCACGGCGTGACGCAGATGGGGCGTGATTTCGTTCTTGAGGAAAACCGTGGATACGCCCACGCGAACCGTGCCGAAAGGCGCTCCGTTCAACTGCAAAGGGATGCGAACGTCATAGACTGCAGGCGGGCTGTATACCAGGCGCAACTGCTGGCGGAAACCGGCGTTCACCACATGGTCGAAATCCGGGCGGTCGGGGACCTGCTTTCCGACCAGGTCGGGGTTGGTGTGCAGAATGGCCTTGCCATCGGCGTCCACAATCGCGGCGTCATAAATCGTGGGCCAGCTGCCTACGACCGATTCGAGCATGACGTTCAAATTGCGGTCTGTGCTCAAGTAGTAGGAAATGCCGCGCCGCACCGCTTCGGGATTATTGGTGTCAATGCGAGTGCTGCTCAGGTCAGGGGCGGCGTTGGTGGCGAGATAAGCCAGTTGCGAAGTCAGCAGCGCCGCGGTTTCCTGAGCGGTGGAAATCCGCTGGCGCAAGAGTTGCGAGATATAGATGTAGGAAGACGCCGCCACCAGGACGGTCGCCATGAGCGTAATGCCGAGAACGATTTGGGTTCGGCGACGCATGTTGTAAGGCCGGCCTCTCGCCGGCTGGCCCGAGCACTCTCCAAAGCCTGCAAGTTAAACTGCCGGCGGTACGTTATTCCGTCTCCAGCGCTGCTTCAGCTCCCGCGTTGCCGTACTCTTTCAGCTTATTGTGCAGCGTCTTCAGGCTGATCCCCAGGATTTCCGCGGCGCGCGTCTTGTTGTTGTTGGTGGCTTCAAGTGTCTTGAGGATGAGCCGCTTCTCGGCCTCTTCCACGGTTGTGCCCACGCCCAGGCGAACGGCGTCCGGATCTTCGGCCGTAGTCCTCAACGTGATTTGGCCGAAGCCGGGCGGCAAGTGCTTGGTTTCGATCACCGCGCCCTCGCACACAATCACGGCGCGCTCCAATGTATTGCGCAGTTCGCGAACGTTTCCCGGCCAGGAGTGGTTTTGGAACTGGTTGAGCACGGCCTCGCTCACGGTGGCCACCTTGCGGCTATGCTTGGCGTCCATTTCCCGCAGCAGATGCTGCACCAGATCCGGGATATCTTCCTTGTGCTCCTTTAAGGTGGGCATCTGGATGTTGAAGACGTTCAAGCGGTAATAAAGATCGTTGCGCAACTCACCGCGCGCCACGGCCTCTTCAGGAACTTTGTTGGTGGCAGCGAGCACACGGACATCAATGGTGGTTTCAACTTTGCTTCCCAGCCGCCGCAGCTTGCGGTCTTCGAGCACGCGCAGCAGTTTGGCTTGGGTAGCAACCGGCATTTCGCCGATTTCGTCCAGCAGCAGCGTCCCGCCTTCCGCCAGCTCAAAGCATCCGGTACGGCGTTCCAGCGCGCCGGTGAATGCGCCCTTCTCGTGGCCGAAGATTTCGCTTTCGATCAGCGTCTCGGGAATCGCCGCGCAGTTGATCGGGACAAAGGGCTTGGGACGGCGAGGGCTGAGTTCGTGGATGGTGCGGGCAACAAGTTCTTTGCCCGTCCCGCTGGCCCCGGTGATAAGTACAGAGGCCGTACTCGGGGCCACCATTTCGACTAAGCGAAACAACTCCTGCATTTTCTTCGACGATCCGACCAGGGTGCCCAGAGATCCGGCGTCGCGCAGCTTGCGGCGTGTGACTTCCAGTTCCGTTTTGGTACCGAGCAGGGCGCAGGCGTTCTGCAGGATGGTGCGCAGACGGTTGGTATCAATGGGTTTGGTGATGTAGTCGTAAGCACCCATGCGCATGGCCTGCACGGCGCTGTCAATGGTGCCTTGGGCAGTGACTACGATAACGGCCATGGTGCGCGAGTCACCAGCCAGACGCTCCAGAAGCTCCAGACCGCCCATGCGCGGCATCTTCATGTCGGTGATTACGATAGAGGGTGCCCAATTCGTAGCTTTTTCCAGGCCTTCGGCGCCATCGCCGGCCGTCTCGGTGCGGTAGCCCCAAGCGGAAAGCAGCTCGGCCAGGCCGGTGCGCTCATTCTCTTCGTCCTCAACAATCAAGACTCGTTCTTGGTTCATAGGGACAGGGTGCACGGCGAAAAACTCGTTACGAGCGCCTTAAATGCAAGAATTGTAAGGTCCTGGGCCATTATTGAGGTTTTCGCCCGCCGCCGCAAGCAGGGAGACACATTCTGTATTGTTAACTTCATGATAAAGCCTCAACCAGCCGTCGAGACTGGGATTTATACCTGCAAACTGAGCTGCGCCGAAAGATGCGATTACTACATAGTAACTGATTCCCATTGTGGCAAAAGTTGCTATTCCGCTGGCGAATGATAGACTTACAGGCACACTCATGCCAGCTTATCTGCATGGTAATCCCGGAGTGAAAGTCCCGAGTTCATTTGGAGGATTTGCATGTCACGTCGTCGAGACGCAGTACGTTTGCGCGAACTTCTCACTATCGTGTTATGTATCTGTGCCATTTTGGTAATTTCCGGAAGAGCGCTGGCGCAGAACGAAACCACCCCGAAATATGAACTGTTCGGAGGTTATCAGTGGCTGAACCCCGGTGGAACAGTTCCTACGCCCTTCAATGAGGGCACCCCAACCCCTTTTCATCTACCTTCCATGAGCGACGGGTTTGGCACCAGCCTAACGTGGAATGGCACCTCCATTATCGGCCTGGAAGGAGATCTGGGGCACAACTGGGGAGACTCGCGGACCGAAACCACGCTTTCCATTGGGCCGCGCGCTACCTGGCGTGGCGACGGAGCCAATTTCTTCGCTCATGCCATGCTCGGCTTGAACCGTTTGGGGGTGGATGGGCTGACCACCAGCAACGCCATTGGCGCAGTCCTGGGCGGCGGCATGGACCTGAAAGTCTCCAAGCGCGTCTACATTCGCCTGTTTGAGGCAGATTATGTTTGGGCCGCCCATCACTTTCCCGACGACGTCATCACAGCCTTCCCCGATCTGCGCCGACCCACGCTTGAAGGGGCGCGGCTGCGCACTGGCCTTGTCTTTACCTTTGGCGGTGCTCCGCCCGTGCCGGTGGCGGCCAGTTGCTCGGTGCAACCGAGCGAGGTGATGGTGGGTGAGCCCGTCACTGCGACTGCCACCGGAACCAATTTCAACCCCAAGCACACTTTGACCTACGGCTGGAGCAGTACCGGCGGGAAGGTTGCCGGCAAAGATAACACCGCCGGCATTGACACGAATGGCGTTGCCGGCGGCAGCTACACCGTGACCGCGCACATCACCGATCCCAAGATGAAGAAGAACGGCGAGGCCAGTTGCACCGCCAACTTTACGGTGAAGGAGCCGCCGAAGAATCCGCCAACGATGTCCTGCTCGGCCAGCCCGACTTCCGTACAAGCTGGCACGCCAGTGACGGTGACCTGCAGCTGCACCAGCCCGGATAATGTTCCGGTGACGGTGAGCGGCTGGACTGCCACGGCGGGCAGCGTCTCGGGAAGCGGCAACACTGCGACCCTCACCACCACCGGCGCCTCGCCTGGGCCAATTACAGTGACCGCGACGTGTACCGACTCGCGCGGCCTCAACACTTCAGCCTCGACGCAGGCGACCGTGGAAGCTCCGCCTCCGCCACCTCCGCCGCAGGCCAGCAAGTTGAGCCAGTGCGACTTTCCCAACAAGGTGAAGCCGTGGCGCGTAGACAACACCTGCAAGGCGATCCTGGATGATGTTGCGCAGCGCCTGCAGCACGAACCTGATGCCAAGCTGGTGGTCGTGGGCAACGCTGAGCCTAGCGAGAAACGCAAGAATCTTGCGGCCGAACGCGCCGTGGATTCCAAGGCGTATCTCTCCGGCGGCGAAGCCAAGCAGGGAATTGATCCCAGCCGCATTGAAGTGCGCACCGGCAGCGCGGGCACCAAGACTGCCGAGTACTGGGTAGTTCCTGCCGGGGCCACCTACAACGGCGAAGGCACGGAGCCTGTGGATGAAAGTAAAGTGAAAGCGGTTCCCGACCATCCGCATGTTGCCGCGAAAAAAGCGAAGGCAAAGCCTAAAGCCCAGTAGCCGCTTCTGAACCATTGAGCCGGCCGAGTCAGATACTCGGCCGGCTTTTTTGTTTGCTTGAGTTTCGGGAAGATTGTCAGGCCGATTGCTTTGGCGCGACAGCCAGCCCCTCCTCAAAACGAGAAGATCGTTTTCCGCGTTACTTACCGCCTCAGATCGTTCTCACGCACTAAGGGCTCACGGTGAATTACCCCGGCCCTGCAGGTGCTTTCTCGCACGATGACTTGCCGAACGAGATGTCCGCAAGCCTTCGCGTAAGTGGTTGAGCTTTTTCGCCGATTTCTGTCATTCGCTGTTGGTCTGTAGGGACGCAGCACGTTTCCACAGCTGGCACTCGGAGAAAAACCGCGGATAAGCGCTGAGGCCACCGAGACGGACCCGTTTCGAACTGAAGCCGCACGCCTTCAGAGGGGGGCCAGCTAGTTTTTTCGCAGGACACACCATCCCTCCGGATTTTTGCTGAGGCGGCAGAATCGGAAACCCAAAACCACCGCGGCCAGAAGCTCAAGCCTGGTTTGACGCCGCTGTGTGCCCAACCCCCCGTGCATGGAGGTAAGGAAATGAGCCCTGCAAAACTGCTTTCCAGCATCATCGGCCTCAGCATAGCGGCAATTGCTCTGTTCGCCGCCACCAGCCTCTGGAGCGATAGCACTCCCGCCAGCGAGGCGCCTACCGGATTCAAAACCCCCACCTACAGCGAAGACGCCGGCGCGCACAGCGTCAGCAACGGACTGGTGCCGCCGCCTGGCGACTCGTTCGCGCAAGACCAGGCAACCTTCGAAGAGGAGGAAGGCGTAGACAGCGGACTCGGCCCGGTTTTCAATGCGCGGTCCTGCTCCGATTGCCACGAGAATCCGGTTACGGGCGGCAGCAGCCAGATCACGGAGTTTCGCGCCGGTCACGACCGCCATAATCAGTTCGTGAATCCCACAATCGAAATCGCGGATGGTAAGGCGGCCATCACGAACCGTTCCCTCATCAACGATCGCGCCATTTGCCCGAAAGCGCAGGAACTGGTGCCCGACACCGAGGACGTCCGCACTTTACGCCTGGCGGTGAACCTGCTGGGCGATGGTTTTGTCGAAGCAATAGACGACAGTGCTCTACTGAATATCGCCCAACAGCAACCCGCGCTCAGCGGCGGGAAAATTGCCGGCGAGGCTATTCAGGTGCCCATCCTCGAGGCTCCTGGCCAGACCCGCGTCGGCCGCTTCGGATGGAAAGACCAGCACGGCAGCTTGCTGTCGTTCGCCAGTGATGCGTACCTAAACGAGTCGGGCATCACCAACCGGCTCAACCCGGTGGATCTGACCTCGGTTTGCAAAACCACTGCTGATCCCGAAGACACCCCCGATGACATTGGCCTGGCTGACATTGACCACTTCGCTTTCTTCATTCGCGGCACGCTGGCGCCACCGGTGGACCACAAACTTTCGCAAACCAACCAGGCGCAGGCGGGTCAGGAGATTTTTTCAAACCTCGGCTGCGCGATATGCCACGTTCCTTCCATTACCACCGCGCCCTCCGGAACCGTGATCAACGGAGGCATGTTCACAGTTCCCGATGCCCTGGGGAATAAAATCATTCACCCCTATAGCGATTTCCTGCTGCACGATGTCGGCACCGGCGACGGAATTGTACAAACCGGCCCCGCCGACACCGCCAACAAGCTGCGCACGGCCCCGCTGTGGGGATTGCGCACTCGCACTCACCTGATGCACGATGGACTCTCCGTCACCCTGGAGAATGCCATTTTGCGGCACGACAATGAAGCCAGCCAGGCGGTGCGAGCGTTTCGCAAGTTGAGCGATCGCCAGACAGATCAGTTGCTGACGTTTCTAAGCTCTCTGTAGTGTCCGGTGTGGCGCGGACTCCCTTGTCCGCGCGGAGTAGGGTACTCTTTCTTGGAGGAACAACCGTGGAGGCGATCTTAGCTTCGCGCTGGCTTTTTCGCGGACAAGAGTGTCCGCGCCACATGCATTAAGATCGCCTCAAGAAACTCCAATCGGACGGCCCGGTGTCGCAAATGGCCGTCCACCTTTCCGGTCTGCCCTTCAGTAACTTGATGCTACCGTGTTACGCTGTCACCCTGAGGCACGGGGGCATCTTCGCGTCTAGGGGATGAATTACACATGCATTTCATGGCACTCGCGGGATTCCATAAAGTACTGATAACGCTGCTGATTCTGTTGTTTGGAGTCACCTCTTTGTTTGCCGCCCAGTGGACGGTTCTGGGCCCTGACGGCGGCGATGTTCGTAGCCTCAGCTACGATCCGCACAACCCCGACCGGATTTTTCTAGGCACCAGCACGGGCTCGATTTTTCTTTCCACCGATGCCGGCCATCACTGGGCCCGCTTCGCGCGCCTGGGCAGCGATGACTATGTGCTTGATCACATCGCCATAGATCCGCGAGATTCGAACACTATTTATGTTGCGGCATGGAGCGTAGAGAACCAGCAGGCTGGCGATCTGTACCGCTCGCTGGACGGCGGCAAGAATTGGGAAGCGTTGCCGGGTCTGCATGGCAAGTCTATTCGGGCGATGTCGATTGCGGCTTCTGATTCCAGAGTGCTGGTCGCGGGCGCGCTCGATGGCGTTTACCGCAGCACCGATGGCGGCAACAGCTGGGACCGGATTTCGGCCTCCAATGGGGAAATCAAGAACATTGAATCTATTGCCGTGGACCCCAAAGATCCCAATGTGGTTTATGCCGGAACCTGGCACCTGGCGTGGAAAACGGCCGATGGCGGCGCCACCTGGGACCATATCAATAAAGGCATGATTGACGACTCCGACGTGTTCTCGATCATCGTGGATGGGTCGAACCCGTCGGTGGTCTTCGCCAGCGCTTGCTCAGGAATTTACCGCAGCCAGAATGCCGGCGAACTTTTCCAGAAGATTCAGGGCATACCGTTTTCTGCGCGCCGCACGCGAGTGCTCAAGCAGGACCCTTCGGACCCAAACATTGTTTACGCGGGCACGACCGAGGGCCTGTGGAAGACCATGGACGGAGGCAAGACGTGGCGGCGCATGAGCGATTCTGAAGTTGTGGTCAACGACGTATTGGTGGATCCCCGCAATTCCCGGCGCGTGCTGCTGGCCACCGATCGCAGCGGCGTGCTGGCCAGCGAAGACGGCGCGCAGACGTTCACCGCTTCCAACCACGGCTACAGCCACCGCTACGTGACTTCGATTGTGGTGGACAAGAAAGATACAGACACTGTCATGGTGGGAGTGGTGAATGACCGCGAGTGGGGAGGAGTTTTCGCCTCGCATGATGGCGGCCGGGAGTGGACACAGGAAAGTTCTGGATTGGGCGGGCGCGACGTATTTGCGCTGGCGGAAGCCGCTAATGGCACGCTCGTGGCGGGCACCAACCGCGGCGTATTCTTGCTCGAGCCACATTCCAGCGTCTGGCGCCCCAGTGCGGCGGTGGTGAATGTGAAGACTACGCTGCACACCGTGAGGAGAGGAAAGAAGAAAGTGACGCTCACCTCAAAGTCGGTTACGCGCGGCGTGCTCGATGGCCGGGTGAACGACCTTGAAGTGGAAGCCGATCGCTGGGTTGCAGCCACCTCCAATGGTTTGTACATCAGCACGAACGATGGCAAGACCTGGAGCGGCGGTCCGGTGCTCGGCAAGAACGATCTGATCTCCGCCCAGGTTAAGGCGCAACTGCTGGTGGCGGCCACCCGCATGTTCGTCCTGGTTTCGCTTGACGGCGGCGCCAATTGGCAGCAGACAAGCCCGGCCCCTTACATCAGCAGCATTCGCGAAGTCGCTATCACGCCCGATGGCCAAATCCTTGCGGCTTCCCGCGAGGGCGCATTCCTGAGCTCCGATAACGGCGTGACCTGGGAGCACCTCATTAACGGCATCCCTGACAAGAACATCAGCTCCATTGATTACGACGCGCAGGGCAATCGCCTTCTCGCCACCAGCCTGGCAACGGGCGTGATCTTCGAAAGCCGCGATGACGGCCGCAGTTGGCAGCGCGGCCCGGATGCGGGCTATCCGCTGCGCCGCCTGGGCGTGGTCCATGGCCGCCTGCTGGCAGCTACGCCTTTCGACGGCGTGATCGCCCAGCCGGAAAGGGAAGCCGAAAGCGCCTCTGCAACGATGGGCGGAAGTTCGCACTGAACCTTGAATTGTTTACTCCGTGACTCTGTGGCTCCGTGGTGGAGTCACAGGGTCATTCCTCCCCGATATCTTCATTCCACACTTCGGGGTTGGCGCGGATGTAGTTAGCCAACAGCGAAACACACTCTTCTGAGTCGAGATCAACCACCTTCACTCCGAGTGACAGCAGCCAATCCACGCCACCGCGGAAGTTGCGGCTTTCGCCGACAACCAGCGTACCGAAGCCGAATTGACGCACCAGCCCGCTGCAATACCAGCAAGGCGCGAGCGTCGTCACCATGATGAGCTGGCGATAGCTGTGCTGCCTCCCGGCATTACGGAAGGCATCGGTCTCGCCGTGCATCGAGGGATCGCCATGCTGCACGCGGCGGTTGTGGCCGGCGCCCACCAGACGGCCGTCAGGAGCAAAAATCGCCGCGCCAATCGGGATGCCGCCCTCCGCCCGGCCTTTGCGGGCTTCGGCGAGAGCGACCGCCAGCATGGCGTTGTAGTCGGGTTCTGCTGTCATGCTCTTGGTTATATATGCGTTAGTGAAATTTAGGAATAACGGAGGTTCAACATTTCATTCCCCGCGAAGCGAGGAATGACAATCTTTCTCCAACGATGTCGCCAGCCGATTAAACAGGTAAAATGCCGCATTCAGTATTTCTTAGCGAGGTGCGGTTGCATCGTCTGATCCATTCACGATTGCTGTTAGCCGTCATCTTGATTACCGCCTCGGCGGCAGCTCAAACGAGCACAAATGCGGAGCAGCGGACCAGCCGGTATTTTTGGTCTATCCATCAGCAGCCCTTGCTGTTGTTGGCCTTTCTGCGCGAAATGCCCAAGGGAGGCGACCTGCATGACCATCTTGGCGGCGCGATTTACGCGGAAGATCTTATAAAATTTGCCGTTCACGATGGCCTCTGCGTGGACCGCACGACTTTTTTTCTGGTAGCCGCGCCCTGCGACGCCGCCTGTGATAAGTCCGTCGCCAAACCCGCCATCAGCTGCGGTTACGGCGATTCCGATCTATACAACTCGATTATTGATGCCTGGTCCATGCGAAACTGGGAGCGTGGTTACGAGTCGGGTCATGACCACTTCTTCGCGACTTTCGGCAAATTCGACATAGCCACGTCGCAGCACACCACTGACACCCTGGCCGAAGCCGCGCACCAGGCCGCGCTCGACCATCTACAGTTTCTTGAATTGATGCACACGGCCGACCACGGCCAGGCCGCGCAACTCGGCGCCAAGCTTGGCTGGAACGACGATTTCGGCGAGATGCGCGACAGGCTTTTGGCGAGTGGGCTCAAAGACGTGGTTGTTTCCACTCGCCGGCAACTCGATGAGGACGAAGCCGGCGCCCGCAAAGCCTTGGCCTGCGGAACTGCGGCGGCCGATCCCGGGTGCGATGTGACTGTCCGTTATCTTTATCAGGTTCTCCGCGGGCTGGCGCGCGAATCGGTTTTTGCCCAGATTCTTCTCGGCTTCGAACTGGCTTCTACCGACTCACGTTTCGTCGGCCTGAACCTGGTGATGCCGGAAGACTGGTATGTGCCCATGCGCGATTTTCACCTGCACATGAAAATGCTGGACTATCTGCATGGGATATATCCCAAAGTTCACATTAGCCTGCACGCGGGAGAATTGGCTCTGGGCCTGGTTCCTCCCGAGGGATTGAGCTTTCACATCCGCGAGTCTGTGGAACTCGGCCACGCCGAGCGCATTGGCCACGGCGTCTCCATCATGAACGAGCGGGATCCTCTTGGCTTGATGCGGGAGATGGTGAAACGCAATGTGCTGGTAGAAATTTGCCTGACCTCGGAAAATGTGATTCTGGGGGTGAATGGCGACCAGCATCCATTCCCAATTTATCGCCGCAACAATGTGCCGCTGACGCTTGCGACTGATGACGAGGGTGTTTTGCGCTCTGATCTGACCCACGAATACGTTCGTGCAGCTGAAAGCTATAGTTTGTCTTACGCCGACCTAAAGCGGCTGGCCCGGCAAAGCCTGGAACACAGCTTTCTGCCGGGCGCCAGCCTGTGGACGGACACGCGTCAATTTCATGCCACAACGGCCTGTGAAGCTGATCGCGCCCATGTCGCAAGACCGTCGCCGGGCTGCCAAAGCTTTCTGGCCGCCAACGAGCGCGCCAAGATGCAATGGAAATTGGAAGAAGAGTTTGCGAAATTTGAAGAGAAGTATTAGTGGCAAGGAGAGGACGGAGACCAAGCCAGAGCTTATGACTACCGATTTTGCGCACGCCGAATCCGCCGCGCAGTTCTTGCTGACTCAAACAGCGCTTCGCCCGCAGATCGGTCTGGTCCTCGGCTCCGGCTTGGGCTCGTTCGCCGACGAACTTACCGACGCCGCCAGAATTCCCTATGCGAAGATTCCATCTTTCCCGCAGTCCACGGCCATCGGCCACGCTGGGCAAATGGTCATCGGCGAAGCGGGCAACATTCCAGTGGCGGCAATGCAGGGGCGGGTTCATCTTTACGAGGGCTACTCCGCCCACGAAATCACCTTTCCGGTGCGGGTTTTCGGGCGCATGGGAATTCGTGCGGTGATTCTTACCAACGCTGCCGGCGGCATCAACCTGAAATACAAACAGGGCGCGCTGGTGGTTCTGACCGACCACATAAACCTGCAGGGACAAAATCCGCTGGTAGGCCAAAATGACGATCGTTTCGGCCCGCGTTTTTCCGACATGACGAAGGCCTACTGCAAGCCTTATCGCGAAATTGCGTTGCGATCGGCGCACAGTTTAGGAATTACTCTTCATGAAGGCGTGTACGCCGCACTGCTTGGCCCAAGCTACGAAACTCCGGCGGAAATCCGCTACCTGTGCACCATTGGCGCGGACCTGGTGGGTATGTCAACGGTTCTCGAGGTGATCGCAGCCCGCCACATGGGGCTGGACGTTCTGGCCATCTCGTGCGTTACCAATATGGCGGCAGGGATTCTGGACCAAACGATCAATCACCAGGAAGTGCTTGAAACCGGCGAACGAGTGCGAGGCGACTTTATCGCCCTGCTGAGGTCGGTGGTCGCCGAAATCGCTAAGGATGTGGAGAAGACGGTCGTTGGTCCTTAGCCATTAGCTGTTCGTTGGTCTGACTGACCACTATCCACTGACCACTTTATTTCTTGGGCCGCGCAATCAACAAGGCAACCGGCGGCGTGATGCCGTAAGTCCTGGCGAAATTTCCCTGATTCACGGCTGCGCTCAACATGCCGCGCGAATTAATGTACAGGAGCGGCTTTTTCAACGGGACATCCGAAAAAGTGTGCCTGAAGGGAAGATCCATTTCGCGCCCATTCAGCGTGACATGTGCTGTCTGGCCAAAGGCATACCCCAGCTTCATGAAGTCATTGCCGCTGAGGTTCGTGACTAGATTGCCGAACGGGCCATCCAGAGCGACGACCTCGCCACTCAGTCCACGTTCGTCCGTTTTGGGTTCGGCCAGGTTCAATTGCGCAAGCTTGCTTACATCCAACTCTGGTCCTGCCTCCGTCCAATCATCGCCTCGGGCGAGATGGGCCCCAGCGGGAGAAAAAATGTCGCGCCCGTGAAACGTAGAGGAAATCCCCGCACCGATCATCCAGGCGCGATTGGTGATTTCTCTCACGCCTTCAATGCCGTCGCGGCGCTCCACCAGCGTCATCAAGCCATTATCGGGCAGAACGAAGTACTGGCCACGCTTCGATTTCACGATGATCGCCTTGCGGGTGCTGCCCACAGTTGGATCAATCACCACCACGAAAACCGTGCCGGCAGGGAAGTAGGGCGACGCTCCGTACAAAAAACGCGCTCCATCCAGAATAGAAAAAGGCATCACCTGGTGCGTGAGATCAACAATGCGCAGGTCGGGGGCGATTGAGTACATGACGCCCTTGCACAGCGCAACCGAATCGTCTACTACGCCGAAATCGGTCATGAAGACAACGGTTGGCGGATACTTTGTATCTTGCTGCGCGACGAGGTTTGCTCCTAGCAACACAATCGCGAGCAGCAGCGAGATTGGATATTGAAGGGGAGTGCTGTGGCTAAACAATTTCTTCGACATGAGTTTTATCCCGAAAAGAATTTACCAAGGTCTGGTTCTTGTCGCCAAGGCCCAGCGTTATGCCATATCGCTCGGGCGCATCATGGCCCGGCAAAGGGGGCGTCTGGCGTATCCACTGCGGGTGCATTTGTGGTAGTCGTGGCCGGCACTTGGCCTCGCGCCCGCCGTGCAAACGAGCGCCAGCAGAGTGAGGTGGCACATTTGTGTGGCTAGTCGCACGTCGGGGCCATTCCCCAAAATCGGCAGTGAAGGTAGTCTGTGCTTGAGCAGTTCTGGGGGAGGGCTGTTCGACGAGCGTCCCACGACTCGATTAGGGTCTGGGGCGTTTTCGTTTGCGCGGAATACTTGTAAATATGGCCGTGTTAGCAGAGAGTCCTTGACGCAATTCGTGCCATGCGGGTCAGGGGCACCGCTTGTTCAAAATGAAAAACCCGGAATCGTGAGCGGTTTCCCATTCCTCTTCGACTTGAATCCATTAAAATGACCGCACGCTCTGCCCCGATCCGAGAAGGACGGGGAAGAGGATGGCGGGAAACAAACCGGCGTGTACCTCAGGCCACAAACCCTCGAAGAAGCCGTCAACGCGCTGGGACAGCACCGTGCCCAGGTGCTTGCCGGCGGGACCGACTACTATCCGGCGCTGGGCGAGAGGCCGCTAGTTGGGCCTTTGATAGACATTACCGCGCTGAGAGAAATCAAGGGAATCATTCCACAGCCGGACTGTTTCCGCATTGGCGGACTGACCACGTGGAGCGAGATCCTGGCCGCGCCTTTGCCGCGATGTTTCGCCGCACTGAAAAGCGCAGCGCGAGAGATAGGCTCCGTGCAGATTCAGAATCGCGGTACCATCGGCGGCAATCTGTGCAACGCCTCTCCCGCGGCGGATAGCGTGCCGCCGCTGCTGGCTCTGAACGCTCAAGTGGAACTGGTCTCGAGCCGGGGTACGCGGCGTGTTCCCCTCGCAGAGTTCATCGTCGGCAACCGGAAAACCCTTTGCCAAGCGGACGAAATTCTCGCCAGCGTGATTGTTCCGCGCGAGGTTGAGGACGCAGCATCAGCTTTTCTTAAGCTGGGCGCGCGGCGGTATCTGGTGATCTCCATAGCGATGGTGGCCGTGGTGGTCAGCGTCAATGATGAAGGCCGATTGCGTGAGGCGCGGATTGCGGTTGGCTCCTGCTCGATCCGGGCACAACGCTTGAATGCGTTGGAGTTTGCTTTGGCTGGCGTTCCGGCCAGGGCTGGGATAGGGTCGCGTGTTTTGCCCGAGCATCTTGGCTCGCTATCTCCCATTGACGATGTGCGCGCGACCGCAGCTTACCGCTGTGATGCCGCGCTGGTGCTGGTGCGCCGCGCGCTCGATCTCTGTGTTGGGGGCGCGTGATATGGCGACAACCGAACAGGTCCTGCCAGAAACGCAATCGCGCCTTAACTTTTCTGTGAATGGCAGACGAGTTTCGGTTTCGACGCCGCCGGCGCAGAGACTTTCTCGGGTACTGCGCGAAGCGCTCGGATTGACCGGTACCAAAGTCGGCTGTGACGCGGGCGATTGCGGCGCCTGCACGGTTTTGTTGAACGGCGAGCCAGTCTGCGCATGTCTGGTGGCTGCGGCCCAGGTGGAAGGATGCGAGGTCACGACAGTGGAGGGGCTGGCCCGGCGCGGCCCGCTGCACGATCGGGTGCAGAAATCATTTCTGGCGCATGGAGCGGCGCAGTGCGGCATTTGTACGCCGGGAATGTTGATCGCTGCGACGGCGTTGCTGGAAAGAGTGCAGACGCCGTGCGAGGCGGATGTAATGGACGCCATCGGCGGCGTTTTGTGCCGTTGCACCGGGTACCGCAAGATCGTTGCCGCAGTTCTTGACGCGGGGCGAGAACGTCAGGACGTCAATCCTGATGCGGGTTGCGCCGTGGGAAGCCGCATGGTTCGCCTTGACGGATCGGGCAAGGTCACGGGGTCCGAGATTTATGGAGCGGATGAAATTCCAGCGGACACACTGGCCGTGCGCGTGCTGCGTTGTCCGTTTCACCGTGCGCGGTTTGTGTTTGGGGACCTGGACGCCTATGTGGGGCGTACTCCCGGGGTGGTCGCAGTATTCACGGCCAAGGATGTTTCTGGCGAAGACCGCTACGGCGTGATTCCGAAATTTGCCGACCAGCCCGTGTTTGCCGCGTCAGAAGCGCGCTTTCGAGGAGAGGCGGTGGCCGCCATCGTCGGTAATCCCGATGAAATTGAAAAAGTAGATCTCGCGCGGCTTCCAATCTCATGGGAGGAGCTGACTCCGCTGAGCCGGGTTGACGACGCGCTTGCTCCCGGCGCGCCGCGCGTTCACGCAGATCGCGAAGAAAACGTTCTGGTCAGGGGCCGCGTAGTGCGCGGCGATGTAGAACATGCGATGCACGAGGCGGATGTGACGGTCGAGGCGGAATATGAAACCAGCTTCGTGGAGCATGCCCCCATCGAGCCGGAGGCCGGATTTGCACGCCGCGTGGAAGACACAATCGAGATTCAGGCGTGCACGCAGTCTCCGTACATGGACCGGGCGGACATTGCGAAGTTACTTGGCCTATCCCCTGAGGCAGTGCGCATCATTCCAACCGCGGTTGGCGGGGGTTTTGGTACTAAGCTCGATCTCTCTGTGCAACCTTTCATAGCGCTGGCTGCATGGCATCTACGGCGACCGGTGCGAATGGTTTATTCGCGCACGGAATCCATTATGTCCACTACCAAGCGGCACCCTGCTCAAATGCGCTTGAAGGCAGGCGCCAATCGCGACGGCAAAGTCGTTGCCCTAGATTTCAAAGCGGACTTCAATACTGGCGCGTATTCCTCGTGGGGGCCAACGGTGGCGGCGCGTGTTCCAGTGCACGCCTCAGGCCCTTATTATGTTCCGAACTATCGCGCTTTGACGCGCGCAGTGCATACGCATCTTGTGCCGGCCGGGGCATTCCGGGGATTCGGCGTGCCGCAAGCTGCCATTGCGCAGGAGCAGCTCTATGATGAACTGGCTGACCGCCTGGGGATGGACCGGCTGGAATTTCGAATTGTGAACGCTTTGAATGGCGAAACTCCCACAGTAACCGGCCAGGTGCTGGAGCAGGGAGTTGGCATTCGTGCCTGCCTCGAAGCTTTGCGGCCGCGATGGCTGGCAGCGCGCAAGGAAGTTGCGGAGTTCAATGCGAACTCGACGGATGCGCTTCGGCGCGGCGTGGGTGTTGCTGGAATGTGGTATGGCTGCGGAAACACCTCGCTACCGAATCCCTCGACCATGCGCGTCGGACTGAAGCGGGATGGAAGGATCGCGCTGCATCAGGGGGCGGTGGATATTGGGCAGGGTTCTGCCACAGTGGTGACGCAGATTTGTGCTGACGCGTTGGGATGTGCGATTGAGCGGTTTGATCTGATCTCCGGAGATACGGCGATTACGCCTGACTGCGGCAAGACCTCAGCCTCGCGGCAGACGTTTGTGAGTGGCAAGGCCGCATACATGGCGGGGCAGGCGCTGCGCAAGAAGATTTTGAGTGCGGCTGACTCCTGCGACTGCGCGACGATCGCGTTCGAGCGCGGGCGCATTGAAGTGCAAGATGGAGAGCGCCGTAAAATCGTCAACTTGGAAGATTTGCCGCTGGATGATTACGGGTATGTGCTGACGGCTGAAGCCACTTTCGACCCGCCGACAAGTCCGCTTGATGAAAATGGCCAGGGAAGTCCATACGCGGTTTACGGATTCGGCGCTCACCTGGCGGAGATTGAAGTGGATGTCGAACTGGGAACGGTGAAAGTGCTCAAGATTACAGCCGCGCACGATGTAGGGCGCGCGATTAATCCCACGCTGATTGAAGGGCAGATTGAAGGTGGCGTGGCGCAAGGCGTCGGCATGGCGCTAATGGAGGAATTCTTCCCCGGTAAAGGCGAGAACCTGCACGACTATCTGATTCCTTCCGCCGGCGATGTTCCTCCGGTGGAATCAATTCTGATTGAAGACCCGTCGCCCGTCGGGCCGTTTGGTGCAAAAGGAATTGGCGAACAGGCCGTAATCCCTACCGCGCCAGCGATCCTGAATGCGCTGCACGATGCGGTTGGAATCCGCCTGCGTAAAACTCCTGCTACACCCGACCGCGTGCGCGCCGCGATTCTCGCCGCCGCAGGAGCGCCGCGTGCCTAATAACGACAGCGACGTGATCCGCTGCGATGCCTGCCCGGTGCTCTGTTACATCAAGGAGGGCCGCGCGGGAGCCTGTGATCGCTATGCGAATCACTGTGGGCAACTGGTCCGACTCGATCCGCATGTTGTGCTTGATCGCGCAGTGTCACGTGGGGATTCGGTGGTTCCGTTTCTCGATCGCAGCCAGGATTGGGATGGCAATCTGCTAAAAGGCCCGGATGTGTTCGTGACCGCCATTGGCGCGGGCACTACCTATCCTGACTACAAGCCGGCGCCCTTCATCATTTCTTCCGAGGTCAGCGGGGTTGATATGGTGACCGTGGTGACGGAGGGAATTTTCAGCTACTGCGGCGTGAAGTTGAAGATTGATACCGACCGCCATTTGGGCGCCGAGTGCAGCATAGTGCGCGCACAGGGCGAGGCCGTAGGGCATGTCACTACGAATGAATATGGCTCGCAAATGTTGTCGCTGGGCGGTGTGCGCCACTTGACTGGCGGCAGCCGGCAGGAGGGAACTGCGACCTGTGAGACGCTGCTGAGCTTGTGCAATCGAAAAGCTGCCGAACTGCAAATTGACGATGGCGCGAAAGTGATCGTGGAAGCAGGGAAGCCGCCGATCGTGGACGGCGTTCTCGAAGAACGCATGCGCGTGGGCTGCGGCTCGGCCACCATCGGCATGTTTGCCAAGCAGTGGTTCGGTAAAGTGGACGAAGTGGTTGTGGTGGATGATCACATCACTGGCGTGCTCTCGGAACATCAAGCCGGAAAATTGCTGGGCGTGCCGGAGACCGGAATCAAGTTGAAAGGAAGGCGCTCCACGCCAGGACGATATTTCAGAGTTGCCGAGCCGGGCACTTCGTGGGGCGGCACAAACATTGAAGATCCGCTTTCGATTCTTGGCAGTTTCAAGCCGGCGGTCGCCTGGCCAGGTTTGCGGCTGCTGATGGTGAGCACGACCGGCGAGCACTACGCGTATTTCGAGCTTGACGAAGAATTGCGGCCGGTTGAAAAGGGCCTTCCGGGCGTGCTGCGGCAGTCGGTTGACCGCATCAAGGAGAATTGCGAGCCGGCGCTGTGTACGGTTTTATTCATGGGCGGTGCGGGCGGCTCGCTTCGCGCGGGCGTGACCGAGAACCCGGTGAAGCTCACGCATTCTGTGCGCGATGCGCTCACCCGCGTAACCTGCGGCGGCGCTCCCGTGTACGTGTGGCCGGGGGGCGGAATCACGATTATGGTGGACGTAACGCGAATGCCGGAAAATGCATTTGGCTACGTGCCGACACCCGCGCTGGTCGCACCAATTGAATTTACGTTGAAGCTGGCGGACTACGGCGCGTTGGGCGGATACATGGATCACGTTCGCCCGCTGGAATCAGTGGCGCCTGAGCAAGGCAAGCGGCGGGTGGTGGCGCAGCCGGAGAATCCGTGGCCGCTTGAAGGCGGAGTGCGGCGGGAGCAAAAGTGACGGAGCGGGCACAAATCGCATTTCTTTCGGATGGTCGCCGGCTGCATCTTCATGACGGCCCGATTGATTTGATTGTCGAAGCCTTTGGAGATGCGGGCGAAGTGCAGGCCGCCTACACCGCAGCCGTGAAGAGATTTGCAACTATCTTGGATGAACTCTGCGGCGAGCTGCCGTTGCTACGCCAAGGGGCAGGGCCAGATGCGCTAGCTTTAAGAGGCGCGGTCGCCGGGCGCATGCTTCACGCGGTGCTGCCCTACGCGGCAGAAACTTTTATTACGCCCATGGCGGCGGTTGCGGGCGCGGTCGCGGAAGAAGTCCTGAGCTCAATGACTCAAGCGGCGAATCTCACGCGTGCATTTGTAAATGACGGCGGCGACATCGCGCTGCACATCGGTGACGGCGAGGAATTCACCGTGGGAATGGTGGAGCGGCCAGAGCGGCCGTCGTTGTTCGGCACGGTAAAACTCCGATCGAGTGATGCGATTCACGGAATCGCTACCAGCGGTTGGCGTGGTCGCAGCTTTTCGCTGGGAATCGCCGATTCGGTGACGGTTCTCGCGGAATCGGCAGCTGCCGCAGATGCTGCGGCGACGATCATTGCCAATGCGGTGGATTTGCCGGGGCATCCGGCAATCAAACGAGTTCCGGCCTGTGAAATCGTCCTCGACAGCGACTTAGGGAGCAGGCTGGTAACGCAGGCGGTTGGAGAGTTAAGCGGCGCGGAAGTCGAGCTGGCTTTAAGTCTGGGTGTGAGCACGGCAGAATCGCTGGTGCAACGCGGGCTGATTTGTGCGGCTGCGTTGCGCCTGCAGGGAGAAACGCGCACTGCCGGAGTTCTGCCGCGATTAAATGCAGTGGCCTCGATTTCTTCTGGGAGGCTGGTGCATGCCTGAGGTTCGGGTTCGCAAACGGCTCATCGCGGTGGAGGAGGTTTTTCACGAGGGCGGGCCAGTTGCGTTTACGCCGCTGCGGCGTGGTGCTGTGCTAGCGGTGATAAATAATCCCTTTGCGGGCCGGTACGTCGAAGACATCGCCGACTTCATGGACGAGTTGAAGCCGCTGGGGCTTGAGATGGCGTGCGCGCTGATCGCGGCGCTGGGCGGCCCGAAACTCATCGAAGGCTATGGCAAGGGCGCGATTGTGGGCTCCGCCGGCGAGTTGGAGCATGGAGCACTCTGGCATGTGCCAGGTGGCTACGCGATGCGGGAATTGCTGGGCGGCGCGAAGGCGATTGTTGCTTCGACCAAAAAAGTTGGTGGGCCAGGGACGCGGCTGGATGTGCCAGTGACGCACATCAACGCCTCCTATGTGCGCAGCCATTTTGATGCGATGGAGGTGGGCTTGGCTGATGCCCCGCGAGCTGACGAAATTGTGTTGGCGCTGGTTATGATTACCGGGCCGCGAGTCCACGCAAGGGTTGGGGGATTGAAGGCTTCAGAGATCAAAGGAGAAGATGGACTACGGTAGCGCCGGCGGGTGTCGGACTAAGCGACGTTATTCCTTCCGAAACTCTCCAAACAACGAGACGAAAAATATGGCCGCTAAAATCCGCAAACTAGCCACTTTCCTCGAAGAAACCCGCAGCGAGATGGGTCGAGAGGTCAACCCGCCCACGCGCCGCGCTGCAGCGGTCGCGGTAATCGAAAACCCGTGCGCGGGGAAATATGTCGAAGACCTTTCTGAGTTGATGACGATAGGTGAGGAGCTTGGCGCGCTTCTGACTGAGCGCGCGGTTGCGGCGCTGGGCATTCCTGCAAACACGGTGGAGAGTTACGGCAAAGCTGCCGCCGTAGGCGAGAACGGAGAGCTTGAGCACGCTGCCGCCGTTTTGCATCCCAAGCTGGGCGCGCCGGTAAGAAAATTCCTGGGTAAAGGAGCGGCGTTGATTCCGTCGTCCAAGAAACGCGGGGGATTGGGGGTTGCGCTCGACATCCCTCTCGGCCACAAAGATGCGGCCTTTGTGCGCAGCCACTTCGACGGCATGGAAGTGCGCCTGAACGACGCGCCGCGTGCGAACGAGATCATGGTCGCAATTGCAGTCACTGACAGTGGCCGGCCGCTTCCGCGCGTGGGCGGGCTGACAAAAGACCAGATCAAGGGCGAGGATGGATTGCGGTAGCGAGTGTCCAAAGGCGTGCTTCACGAACTCAGCGACGTTCCAATAGACGCTTAATTCGAAATTGTCATTGCTCGCGCCAAAAGACGGCCCTCGGAATGACAGTTCTCTTGCTGAACGGCGTCGGAATAATATGCACTTCGCAATCCCGAAGACGCAACCAATGTAATCGAGGGAGCCACTTAGAATGGGTCACGGCTTTCGCCCCTGAGGAGACAAATGATCTGGTGCCGCTCGCAGCTTGTCGTTTTTATTCTTCCATTTCTTCTGCCCGCTTCTCTTTTCTGGCAGGCGGGAAAACAGAAAGTTGACCTGATCGTCAGCGGCGGCATCGTCGTCACTATGGATGGGCCGCGCACGATCTACGACGATGGCGCCGTCGCCGTGCAGGGCGACACGATTGCGGCGGTCGGCCCGCGGGCGGAGATCGAATCCAGATACACCACCGCGCAGACCATTGACGCTGGCGACACGCTAGTCCTGCCGGGATTCATCAATGGCCACACCCACGTGCCCATGACGCTGTTTCGCGGCCTTCATGATGACGTGACGCTTACCGACTGGCTTTACAAATACATTTTCCCGGCGGAAGCCAGGAACGTGAACGAGGACTTCGTCCGCTGGGGGACGCGGCTGGCCGCGGCGGAACAGATTCGCTCGGGCGTGACCACGTTCGCCGATATGTATTACTTCGAAGACGCGGTCGCCGAAGAAACCAAGGCGGCAGGCATGCGCGGCGTGCTGGGCGAGACGTTCATTGATTTCCCCGCGCCCGACAATAAGAGCGAAGCGCAGATGCTCGCCTACACGGAGAAATTCCTGAAGAAGTGGCAAGGGGACCCGCTGATTCACGCTGCGGTTGCGCCCCATTCGATTTACACTTGCTCGCAGAAAACGCTGCAAGATGCTGCGGCCTTGGCGCGCAAATATCATGCGCCGATTCTGATTCACACCGCCGAGATGAAAAAGGAATGGGACGATAGCGAGAAGGCGCACAACATGTCGCCCGTGCAGTATCTGGACAGCATCGGTGTGCTGGGGCCGGATGTGGTTTCGGCGCACTGCATTTTTGTGGATGCGGCCGATCGCAAGATTCTGGCGCAGCGGGAGGTGGGCTGTGTGCACAATCCGTCCAGCAACATGATGATCGCCAGCGGGGTTGCGCCGGTTCCCGAGATGCGCGCGGCGGGAATCGCCGTGGGACTTGGGACCGACGGCCCTGCCGGCAGCAACAACGATCTCGACCTGATGGAAGAAATTGACCTTGCGGCCAAATTGGCGAAGATCACAAGAATGAATCCGCTGGCGTTGAACGCCAAGTCGGTGGTGGAAATGGCGACCATTGACGGCGCAAGGGCGCTGCACATGGGCAAAGAAATCGGCTCGCTGGAGCCCGGCAAGAAGGCGGACTTGATTCTAATCAGCCTCGACGAACCGAACGCCGTACCGATGTACGATGTCTACGCGCAGATTGCATATTCACTTAAAGCTAATGACGTTGAAACCGTCGTGATCGGCGGCCGCGTCGTTATGCGCGACCACAAGCTGCTGACGGTTGACCAAGAGGCAGCTATTGCGAAAGCGCGGGAATACGAAAAGTCAGTGGCTGCATCGCTGGGTTTGCCTTGAAGAGTGGGAACGAGGATCGCCGCGCGGGAACCCACATCTACATTACACTTTGAGTTCTCCGGCCACCGTGACCGCATCGCGGCCTGAGGATTTCGAGATGTAAAGGCACCGGTCTGCTGCCTTGATCAGTTCCTCAGAAGTTGTGCCGTGTTCCGGGAAAGCAGCGACGCCGACGGAAAGTGTCACCGTTTCCAGCATCTGGTCATGGTACTGCACCTTGAGCCCTCGCACTGCGGCGCGCAGTCCGTTTGCCCGGAAGGCGGCGTGCTCCGCCGACGATTCCGGCAGAATAATGCCAAATTCCTCGCCTCCAAAGCGGCAGCACACATCGTCGGAGCGGAAAAAGTTGCGAAGTAAGTCGGCGATGGAGCGCAGCACCAGGTCGCCCGCATCGTGACCGTAGGCATCGTTGAAACGCTTGAAACGGTCGAGATCCAGAAACAGAACTGAGACCTGATGTTTCTTGCGGGCGGCGCGCTGCAGCTCGCGGTCGAGAGACTCCTCCATGAAGCGGCGGTTGAACAGACCCGTCAGCGGATCCCGAATCGATTGGTCGCGCAGCGTTTCGCGAAGTTGCAGGCTGGCCAGCTGAAGTGCAACCTGGCCGGCCACTGTGGCCGCCAGCCGCTCGCGCGATTCCCCCAAGCTTTCGGTAGCGCCCTCACTTTGTGCGTTCTGTTCCGAGAACTCGAGTTGTAAGACTCCCAGAATGTTGCCCTGTCCAACCATGGGGACGCACAGGCAGTGTCCGGATGAAGTCGCAGCCAGGTGCAAGCAATCCACGCTGGTTCCGGTGTCGTGGCTCCAATGGGGCTGGCCACGGCGAAGTGCCCAGCACGCGTCAGGAGCAAAGAGCGGTTCAGAAACGGCAGGGTCTCCCCAACGGGCCGCCATTTCCACCGTGTTCCGCGAGGACTTAAACAGGTATAAGCTCCCGGAAAGAGCGTCGGGAAAAAGCTTCTGCACCGACTGCGAAACCACGGTGCAGGCTTCCTTGGTGGTTGCGCAGCACTCCAGCAAGCTCCCCATTTCTTTCAGCATGGTCATCTGGTTGGTCCGGAGCTGCAATTCCTTCACCAGCTGCCCCAGCGATTCGGCATGTATGCGCTCGGCCTCAGAGGCCTTGATCCGCTCTGAAATATCTTGATAGATGGTGTATGCGCCCCGCAGTTGGCCATCTGCCAAAAGCGGAACGGAATGAATCTCGAAGTCGAGAACGGTTTCGTCCTTACGCCTGCGCCGTACCGTGGTATGGAAGGTCCGCTCGGTCAGGACCTGAGGGGTCAACGGCGCGGACTTCGAAAATTCATCATCCGGCAGGAACATGGAGTCCAGATCGCGGCCGGAAAGTTCGCTTTGGCTGTAAAGAAAAAGCCTTTCGAAAGCAGGATTAGTCAGTTCTACGTGGCCTCGTTTGTCCAGCACGGCAATACCGAGCGGCGAGTTCTGGATCAGCGAATGCAGATAGCTGGTTTGCTCCTGCAGTTCGAGGCCAAGCCGATGTCGCTCGGTGATGGCCGCACCTACGATGAGTCCCACGGCCGAGACCACCAGCATGAGCAAGCTGACCTTGGTGAGCTGGTGCGCCGTAGGCGGATACATGTGCATTGCCACTACGATGCCGAAATTCAGCGCCAGGGAGCCGATGGCGACCCTTCGGATACCCTGGCGCACGGCGATCCACAGGATGGGCACGAAGCATAAGTACAACGGCCCTGGCGCCCCGAACCGCGGCCCGAACATTATCCAGAGCGCGCCCGAAATGGCGGCAGCCTGGCCGACGCCCTCCGCCACCGCGCCAGATGTAAAGACCACCAGCTTTTCGGAGGCGGAGTTCGGCGAGCCAAGATGTTTCCCTGCCGCGGGCGAAAGGTTCGCTCTGACCCACGGAAAAATGTGGATCAACAGAAACGGAGCGACCCCGAGCAATCCAATTGCATCTCCAAAAAACCACCCCTTCGCGGACGGCCAGAACTCGCTCCACGGAATCGTCTTGTCCACCGCCAGGCAGGTCACTCCCACGCCAGTGGCAGCGAGCGCGGCCGTCACGGTTACAACCACGTAGCGCACCACGTCCTGGCGGCGGCGTAATCCCAAATCGATACGAAGCGGGCCGCGCAGTACGTATGCCGCAGCGGCATAGCAGGCGGCTGCCCCAACCGCGCCAGCCGTCTCAGTGAAGGAGAGCAGCGGCACGTGATAGATGAGCGAACCCGCCAGCATGTCGGATAAGCACATCAGCAGCGCGTACCAGGGGCTGCCGCCGAGCAGAAGCCCCAGGCACAGGCCGGTTGCGGGATACCACGCGGTGAAGCCCAGTTGCGAGAGCAGGATTACTTCCGGCCGGTTCAGCGCGAGATACAACAAGACGAATGCCACTGACAGGAGTGCGTGGCGAAGAATCCGGGATCTCAAATCCATATACCGCAAAGATGAAGTTTTCCCCGTGGATTGTGAGAGACTCCGGCGGGTTGCCGGTGCGGCTTCTTGACCCTCGAAGCCCGGGGTCCCAGTATTCAGTTTATTCAACCACCGCGAGATTAGGGCGTCCTCACACCTGAGTTTGGTGACCTACGTAACATGACTTTTGCTACTGGCTTACGATTTCGGGAGATGCGGTTGCGGGCGGGGTATTGCGGCTGCGTTGGGTGCTGACCATACCATCGATAATGACCATCCCAATGCCCGGCAGATCACCGAGTTGCACACTATCGAGCAGGTTCTTGCCGGCGGAGTGCTGGGCCTTATCCATGAAAACAAAATTTGCCGCGCGCCCTGGGGCAATCAATCCACAATCGAGATTGCGAATCTTCGCAGTGTTGCCGGTGGCAAAGCATACTGCGACCTCAGCCGGTACATTTCCCAACGATGACAGCATGGAAATCATGCGCAGAATACCCAATGGCTGCACGCCGGAACCGGCCGGCGAATCGGTCCCGAGGATCACGCGCTTGAGCTGATTGAGTTCTTTCGCAGTGCGCAACGTCAGCAGCGCGGCCCGCTCGTTTCCGTTGTGGACGATCTCCAGAGCGCGCGAGGATATCTCGCAAAGCGCGGTGATCTGGTCGGCGGGCAAGGCAGTGTGCCCGCCGTTAATGTGGCCAATTACGTCGGCGTCAGTCTCGAGCACCATGTCTTTGTCAATCAGGCTGGATCCGGGAATTGAAGGGCCGCCAGTGTGGATGGTGCTCTGCATTCCATACTTGCGCGCCCACGCCACCATTTGGCGCGCCGTCTTTCCGTCTTTGACGCTGCCCAAGCCCACCTCGCCGAGAATGGTCACGCCGGCGGCGGCAAGTTCTCTGAAATCATCTTCCACCATGCCGTGCTCAAGCACTGGAGCTCCAGCGTGGATTCTCACTCCGCCCGGCCGGAATGCATTGAACGCGCGCTGCGCTGTGATGGCCATCGCCTTGAGCCCGACTACATCCTTCGGCCGTCCGGGCGTATGTACTTCGCCAGCGGAAACCATAGTGGTGACACCGCCATGCATGCTGCTGTCAATCCAGCCGAGTTGGTTCTGGCGGGGCGTCCAATCGCCGGCGACGGGGTGCACGTGGCTGTCAATCAGGCCTGGTGTGAGTGTTGTGCCGCGTGCGTCAATCATGGTCTTGGCGTTGGTTGTATCAACATCCTTCTCGCGCCCAACAGAAACGATGCGGCCATCTATAGCGACGACCGTGTCGCCGTCGAGGATGGGCCGATCGAGATCGCCGCTCAACAATAATCCGATATTGCGAATTACCAACTTGGCGGATGCGGCGGACTTCGGGGGAACGGCGTCGGTCATGAGTTAACCTTTCAGGGGTGGCGTTCGCGAGCAGTTTAAGGGAGCGGCTGGGCGGGGCACAAACGGCGGACTAGTTCAGGTACCGCTCATCCACGCGGATTAACGCTGACAGAACCAAAGAAGGTGGAAGCCACTTGGCGTTTACGTATCCGCGAATCTGCGTGAATCCGCGGCCGGGAGTTACTCAGTCGGTGCAACGCTCGTGCGGTAGGCTAAAATCTCGCTTCAGGGTGAGGGCGGTCAATGGTTTCTCGCAACGTAATTTTCTGGGAAGTGGACACGCAGGCAGATTTCATGCTGCCCGGCGGCAAGCTGTACGTGCCGGGAGCCGAAAAGCTGTTGCCCAACATACGTCAACTCACGGACGCGGCGCGGCAAGGCCGGGTTTTCCTGGTCTCGCATGGCTGCTTTCACACCAACGACGATCCCGAATTCAAACTTTTTCCGCCGCATTGCGTGAAGGACACGCCGGGAGCGGATTTCGTGCCCGAAGCCTTGACGGATCGGGTGGCTCGCGTCGCCAATACGGCAGATGCAAGACTGCCGGATGAACTGGAGGCCTTTCAGCAAATCCTGCTGGAGAAGCAGACTCTCGATATTTTTGAGAGCCGCCACGCGGCCGCCCTCGTCGAGCATCTTGGATCCGCACCCGAGTTCGTGGTGTTCGGCGTGGTAACGGAGTATTGCGTCGGTTTTGCTGCCAAAGGCTTGCTGCAGCGAGGGCGCAGGGTTTCGGTGGTCGAAGATGCAATCGAAACTCTGAAGCCCGAGGATGGCGCGCGAGCCGTCGCCGAACTGCGCACGCTCGGAGCACAGGTGATCACCACCGCACAAGCGCTCGCAAAGCTGGGGGGCTAGCACTTCTTCACAATTAACCCAAGTTCGCCGATCGCGAACTCTCAACCGAACGCGGAAATGTCGTCCGATCCCGATCCGCCATCTCGATCGCAAACTGTCATCCCGATCGCAGCCAGGGATCTGGGTGTTGGCCTGCGGCGGCGATACCGATCGCGCACGCAGGAACCTGGATCATCCCCTCGCTTCTCTGGGGATTACAAGTGCGCTTTCATCCGCTAGGAACCGCTCCGCGCCGCCCATTCTGCGTCAAAGCGCTCACGGCTGTAGAAAGACTTCTGCGTCCCCACGCCAGTCGTAGAAAGGCCGGCATAAAGATTTGCCCTGCGTACCGCTTCATGCTCGGGCAATCCCTCGCCCAGGAACACGGCAAAACTTCCGATGAAGGCATCGCCGGCGCCCGTGCTGTCAACGCTTTTCACCGGGAATGCGGGCAGATGCTCCAAACCGCCGCCGCCGGCCAGCAGGGAACCGTTCGCGCCAAGCGTGATAATGACGCGCCGAATGCCGCTATCCAGCAACTTTGCAGCACACTCTTTCGCGTCTTCGAGATTTTTCACCGCTGTTCCGGTAATGGTCTCAGCTTCACTCTCGTTCGGCACGAAGTAATCCAGCCCTGCCAGCGAAATTAGCTCAATTGGTTGGCCAGGCGCGGGATTCAAGATGCAGCGAATTCCGTGCCTGCGTGCAAAAGCGATAGAGTAGTAAACCGTCTCCAGTGGAATCTCGAACTGGAGCACGATGCAATCCACTGTCCTCAGCAAGTCGCCGGCGGCATCCACGTCGGCGGGCTTTAGCTCGTCGTTTGCGCCCTTAACTACGAAGATACGGTTCTGGCCGTTGGGCTCCACAAAGATCGGCGCGACGCCGCTGGAAACGCCCTCCACCTGTTTGACGTGTGCGGTGTCAATGCCGAGGTTCTTGAAATTCTGGATAGTCGCGGGGCCAAACAAATCGCCGCCCACCCGCGCCACCATAAAGACTTCGGCGCCGCAAAGCCGCGAAGCTGTGGCCTGATTGGCGCCTTTGCCGCCAAATCCCAGGTCAAATTTCTGGCCAAAAATAGTTTCGCCGGGCTTGGGAAACCGCTCGGTGAAAGTTGTGAGGTCAACATTGGCACTGCCGATGACTGCAATTCGAGGACGTTCGGGCATGATTGAATCGTTCAAAAATCAGGAACGCCGAGTCTATTAAGAGCCACGAATTGTGTCAACCTGGCTTGATATCCGGGCTTTTGAGTTTCGCGGCAGCAGGCTGCTGGCCGCTGAAAATCATTCTCCGTAGGGGACCCAGACGTTCTTTACCTGGGTTGCGTGTTGCAGAAACCACCGGCCTTCGCCTTGCTTTGCGTCGAACCAGTTGATAGCGCGGCCCTCGTTGGTGAAAACTTGCTTGAGATTTCCCACCGAAAAAGATTTCGCCGCCGCGGCGCTGGCTTCATCCGTAAAACACCAGACGGCGTCCACATCGTCGTGCTCGGCCAGCGTTCTAAGCAACTGAGAGGCGTAGCCGGTGACGATATTGATTGCCCCGCTGGGCAGATCGCTGGTATCGAAAATCTGGTAAAGATCGCCGGCGATCAAGGGGTACGTCTCAGAGGGAACCGCGACTACGGTGTTGCCGATCGCAAGCAGCGGCATGACCACGGATAGAAGGCCAAGCAGCGGAGCTTCAGTGGGGCAGATGACGCCAACCGTGCCGATCGCTTCGTTCACGGCGATCGCAATGTTGCGGAATGGGGGGTTGTGCACGGCGCCGTCGAACTTGTCCGCCCAGGCGGCGTACGAAAAAATCCGTTCGATGCCCAAGTCCACTTCTGCGGCTGCCTGTGCTTCACCTACGACGGCTGCAAGGCGGCCCGCAATTTCGTCGCGCCGCTGCGCCAGATTTTCTCCCACGTAGTACAGCACCTGGGCGCGATTATGCGCCGTCGCCTTGGCCCAACCCGCCGCTTTGTGCGCCGCCTCCACCGCATTTCGAATATCTTTGCGGTTGCCGAGAGGCGCTTCGCCGAGCAGCCGGCCGTCCGAGGCCCGCACTTCCATGCTGTAGCCAGAATCTGGGCGTGCCTGCTTGCCTCCGATGTAGAGCTTTACGGTGCGATCCATCTGTGGAATCGGCGAACCCTGCTGGGTATTTTCCGCCGGATTCGCGGCCACTTTGCCCGCAGGCAGCGCCGGAGCGCTCTTGAACCATGAAGGCTCGAGGTATTCAAGCAGCCCTTCGCGCCCGCCCTCGCGGCCATATCCGCTCTCGCGATAGCCGCCGAATCCGCACGAAGCGTCAAACAAGTTGGTGCAATTTACCCAAACCACGCCGGCTTTCAGCTGGGAGGCCACGTGCAGCGCAACGTTAATGCTCTCGCTCCACACGCACGCCGCCAGGCCGTAAACCGTGTTATTGGCCAGCTCCACCGCCTCGCTGGGAGTGCGGAAAGTCATCGCCGCCAGCACCGGGCCAAAAATCTCCTGCTGGGCCACGATCGAAGTGGGATGCACATTGCTCAGCAGCGTTGGCGGAAAATAAAACCCGCGCGACGGCATCTCAATCTGCGGCTGCCAGCAAGTCGCGCCCTCGGCGACACCCTGGTCCACCAGGCGCTGAATGCGCTCCAATTGCACCCGCGCCACAATCGCTCCCAGGTCAATCGCCTTGTCCAGCGGCGGCCCGGCACGCAGTGTTCCCATGCGGTCACGCACTTTTGCGATGAGCGGCTCGGCAATGCTCTCCTGCGTCAACAGGCGCGAACCGGCGCAACAGACTTGTCCCTGGTTGAACCAGATGCCGTCCACCAAGCCTTCCACTGCGCTGTCGAGATCGGCGTCTTCGAAAATGATGAACGGCGACTTGCCGCCAAGCTCCAGCGAAATCTTCTTATGGCTGGTGGCCGTAGCGGAACGGATGGCGCGTCCGACTTCGGTCGAGCCAGTGAAGGCGATCTTGTCCACGTCGGGATGTTTCACCAGCGCCTCGCCGGTGGAACCGTCTCCGGTAACGATGTTCACCACACCCCCCGGTAACCCGACTTCCTGGCAGATGTCCGCAAACGCGAGCGCGGTAAGCGGAGTGAATTCCGCCGGCTTCAGCACAACCGTATTTCCAGTGGCCAGCGCGGGCGCAATCTTCCACGCCAGCATCAGCAACGGAAAATTCCAGGGGATGATCTGCCCAACTACGCCACAAGCGGTGTACCCGGGAAATTCTTGCTCCAGCAGTTGCGCCCAACCCGCATGATGATAGAAATGGCGAGCGACCAAAGGAATGTCTATGTCGCGGCTCTCGCGGATGGGCTTGCCATTGTCCATGGTTTCCAGCACGGCGAGACGGCGGGAATGCTTCTGCACGGTTCGCGCCAGGGCGTAGAGGTAGCGTGCGCGGGCATGCGGAGTGAGCGCCTGCCACGGAGGCAGGGCTGCCCGTGCCGCGCGAACGGCGGCGTCAATATCGGCTGCCGATCCCTGGGCTACGGAAGCCAGCTTATCGCCAGTCGAGGGATCAGCGGTATCAAAGTGGCCGCCTTCCGCCGGCGGCTGCCACGTTCCGCTGATGAAGTGCCCAAAGCGCCGGGAATGTTGGTCCAACCAAGTGAGCGCCTCCTTGGGATCTTCCAGTGCCGGACCATACTCCATGGTGGCGAATTTTTCCGCGATGGTCATTTCAATCTGTCCTAGACTAGTCCTAAGTTACCTGGGTCATACAACCTACGCGAGGGGATGCCGGTAATCCGCTGAGTACCGTCCGGTCGCATGATGTTCCAGCTGCCGTTCAATGTCGTTCAAAAGGCTGCTCGCCCCCAAGCGGAACAGGTCAGACTTCATCCACGACGTGCCCAGTTCCTCTTTCATCAGTGCCAGCCATTCCGTGGATTGCTTGGCGGTGCGAATGCCTCCAGCTGGCTTGAACCCAACTGCCATGCCGGTTTCCTGCGCGTATTCGCGAATCGCCCGCGTCATCACAAAGCCCACAGGCAGAGTTGCGTTAGTCGGCTCTTTGCCAGTGGAAGTCTTGATGAAGTCCGCCCCCGCCATCATGGCGACGAAACTTGCACGTGCCACGTTGCGTAGGGTGAGCAGATCGCCGGTGCCAAGGATCACTTTCATGTGCGCCATTCCACAGGCTTGCTTGAAAGCGGCGATTTCGTCGTACAGCGCCTGCCAACGGCCGCCGAAGACGTGAGTGCGGGTAATGACGACGTCAATCTCCTGCGCCCCCGCCTCAACCGAACGGCGAATCTCGGCCACGCGTTCGGCCAGCGGAGACAAGCCGGCAGGGAATCCAGTGGAAACCGCTGCCACGCGAACCCCGCTGCCTTCAAGCGCCCGCAGCGCCGTTTCCACAAAAACGTGATAAACACACACCGCAGCCACTTGGATGTTCAGTTCTTCGATGCCCAAACGTCGCACCAGCGCCTGCTCCAGAGGCTGCCGCCCTTTGGCGCACAAGCGACGCACGCGTTCCTCGGTGTCGTCGCCCGAAAGCGTGGTGAGGTCCATGCAGGTGATGGCCCGCAGCAGCCACGCCGCCTGCCAATCTTTCTTCACCGTGCGCCGCAACACATGCGTCTGCGCACGGCGCTCAACCGCGCTGGTATTCACCCGAACTTGTTTCACCCAGTCGAGGCTAAGAGGAATGCCGCGATTCGCCACCAGCGAACGCCCGGCCAGGGTGGCGAGAGGAGGCCCCGACTCAGCTGGAAAAGCAGCCGGGGCATCGTTCAAGTGATCCGCAATACCGTAGTGTCTTTTGTTCTCAATGGACATCGGTCAATTTCCACCGAAGCTGTGGCGTGGGCGCTCTTGCCGGCGAAGCGAACAACCAGGAATCGAGCAACCAACGAACCGGCGAGCCTGCGCGTCAGCGAGCCAATTGTACGTTAGACGATGCGCCAAGGTACACAGATGCAGGAAAGTCGAAACACCACATCCGATTCGTACAATCCCCCAATTTTGCAAGGTGCGAAGCGTTTGACAAGTCTCTGTCTCCGCGCACTCGGCGGATGTTCAGCGCCCTCAGCGTTCTAAGGTTTTCGCCCATCCAGCCAAGAGAAGCGTTAGTCACGCAGAGCCTCGCGGCCCCCAAGACGGAAAATTCCGGAACTGTTGGTTCCGTCTCGCCTTGACATGATTTTGTTCCCAGGGCTAGCCTGAGTCGCTGCCTGTTTTCGGTGGCAACGGAGCAATTTTGAAACGTTCCAAACTGGGCACTCGTCAGCTTCTCTCCCTAACCGGCTTAATGGCCATCTGGCTGGCAGCTTCAGCCCCTGCCTCTGCTACCCCGAAGAAGATCATCTTCGACACCGACCCCGGCACCGATGACGCCATGGCCCTGATGCTGGCCCTGAACTCGCCGGAGCTGGATATTCGCGCCATTACCGTCGTGCCCGGCAACGTAACCGCCAGCCAGGGCCTGGACAACGCTCTGCGCATGGTCTCCCTTGCTAACCGTTGCGACATTTCCGTTGCCGGCGGCGCTCAGCATCCGCTTTTTCAGAAGCTGATCACCGCCGAGTTTTGGCACGGTAAGAACGGTCTGGCGAACATCGAATTGCCGCCCAGCAAATGCAATGCCGATTCCCGCTTCGCCCCTGATCTCATCATCCAGCTAATTCATGCCGCACCGCACGAAATCACTTTGGTCCCGGTTGGGCCGCTGACCAACATCGCGCTGGCCGTCGAAAAAGATCCCTCGATCGTGCCTCTGGTGAAAGAAGTCATCCTCATGGGCGGTTCCATTTCCGGGGGCAACGTGAACGCGGCGGCGGAAGCCAACATCTACAACGACCCTGAGGCCGCGCAAGTCGTTTTTCAAGCCGGCTGGCCGCTGACCATGGTTGGGCTGGACGTGGGCGATAAAACCCTGCTCTCGCAGAAATATCTGGACCAGTTGGGCCAGACTCACGGCCCGGTGAATGATTTCATGTACTCGGTGGTGAAATTCCTGGTGGATCTTTCCGCCAAGTTCGGCTCGCCAGGCACGCCGATGTATGATCCACTCGCTGTCGGAGTGGCAATAGACGCGACGTTGGTGAAGGCCCCCGCGATGCACGTGGACGTCGAAACGCGTGGCCAGTTCACCCGTGGAGAAACCGTCGCGAACCGTCGCGGCGCGGTGGAGCGCAACGTCCTGCACGGGGATCGTTACATAATCGAAGGCGTCGACAAAGTCACGCCCAACGCAAGGGTTTGCCTGGATGTTGACGCGGAACGATTCTTGAAACTCTTTGTTTCAAGAATTCAAGGCAAGTAGCTGGATCCTTCATGTTGTTTCTTCGTGTACCTTTGTGTTCCTGGTGGGTTGCTTTTGATTTTTGTTTGGTTTCAAGCAAAACAAATCACGAAGCACACCAGGTACACAAGCAAGGCCTAAGGAAGGGTGGGTAGGTACGACGGCAGTCGAGACCGTGAACCATGTCCTGGAAAACTCCTGATCGAAGGCAGTTCGTGAAAGCAATGGCTACAATCGGAGCGATGGCAACCGCAAGCGGTGAACCACTTCGCGCAGCAACTGGCGGCTCAACAGTGCGCTGGCCTACCCTCACCGGCAGCCCGGTGCTCGACAGCTTGCATCCGGTGATTGAGCACTCCGTGGACGTCCAAACCCACGTGGACAAAATCGTGGAAGTAGCCGGCTGGATGGCCTACGAAGAACTTCCCATGCCGGACTACGCCATGCCGTTCGACGTGGGACACAGCGATGACGTGATTGATTTCATCCTAACGGCGGACGCCGTGGACACGGCCTTCACGGACTTTTCCACTCACGTGAAGTTCCAGGTGGAGTACGCCGGCCGCCACTGGTCTGATTCCGACGCCCTCTTCGCCTGCATGAAGCGCGCCATGGACAACGGCATGCCGGTTCTCGACGGCAAATTCCTCGCGCAACTTACCCGCCCGCAGATGGAACGCATTTTCGCTGGCAACATCGAGATTCCCATGCTTGATGAGAAGATGCAGATCTGGCAGCAGGTCGGTGGGGTGCTGGCAGAAAAATACGACGGCCACTTTCACAACTTCGTCAAGTCGTGCTCCCCCCGCGTGTACGACAACGGCAACGGCCTTGTGGATCGCCTGGTGAAAGAATTTCCGCGCTTCAATGACGTCAGCCACTACGATGGCGCGATCATCAAGTTCTACAAACTGCCGCAACTGGGTGTCTGGCTGGCTTATTCGGCGCTTCGCAAGACCGGGCAGTTCCCCCTGGAAGACGCCGGCAAAATGACGGCCTTCGCCGACTACATCGTTCCCGTGGCCTTGCGTCTGCTCGGAATCACCAGCTATTCGCCGAAATTGGAGGGCGCAATCAACAGCTATCAGATGATTGCCCGCGATAGCCACTGGGAAATCGAGATTCGCGCGCATTGCATCTACGCCACCGCGCTGCTCTGCGAAGAGATCAACAAACTTCGCCCCAAGGATTTGCAGATCATCATTCCGCAGATTGATGCCCGCCTGTGGCTGCCCTATCACACTACATGGTGGCCGCATCACCTAACTAAAACAATCATGTACTGACGAATATATACAGATAGCATGGCCCCGATGAGACATTTCTTTTTCTGCCGCCGAACGTTTCTGAGTATCGCTTTCATTGCGCTCGCCGTGTCCCTCGCCGTCTCCGACGAATGGAAGCCGCGTCACGCCCTGGTTCCGCCCGCAGGAATCATGAACCTTCCCGAGCCTCCGCTGCCGGCCGATGTCTTTTTCTCTGGCCCGCAAAGTCCGGCGGACGCCCCCGCCTGGCTCGACGGTCTCAGAGCTTGGCGCGCCGACCGCCTGATTCGTCTGCGCTACAACGGCTCCCAATTCACCCGCCCCGAGTTGGCCTGGACGCGGCATGTTTTTTCCCAGGTGCAGCTGCTCATCTGGGACCGCACCTTCTACGACCCCGAGAAGGGCGAATACACAGTGGACCGTTTTCTGGACGACATAGAAAGCCGCCTCGGGCCGATTGACGCGGTTTTGATCTGGCACGTCTACCCCAATCTCGGCGTGGATGATCGCAACCAGTTCGACCTGCTCCGCGATTTGCCTGGTGGTGTACCGGGCATTCGCCAGATGGTTGAAAAGTTTCACGCGCGCGGCGTGAAGGTGTTTTTTCCCCTCCTGGCGTGGGACACAGGTACCCGAGATGAAGGCTCGCCCACGTGGACCACTTTCGCACAACTTCTCAAAGACGTTGACGCCGACGGCATCAACTTCGACACCCTGGAAACTGCTCCTGCGCAATTCCGGACCGCCTCTGATGCCATCGGCCACCCGCTCGCGCTCGAGCCGCAATTCGATATTCGCGACGCATCCTTCGCCTGGTCGAACATCGGCTGGAGCGACTGGGTCACCTGGGAGGGCGTGGAATATCCCTTCATACCGATGGTGAGCAAGACCAAATGGCTGGAGCCGCGACGCATGGTGAACGTCACCGACCGCTTCACCCGCGACAAAACCGACAGCCTGCAGCACGCCTTCTTCAACGGCCAGGGTTATGCATCGCTGGAAAATCTCTGGGGTTTCTGGTACGGCACCACTCCGCACGATTCGGAGGCTATTCTGCGCTTCACCCGGATCGAGAGGGCAATGGCGGAAAATCTGGCCAGCCCCGACTGGGAGCCCCACGCGCAGACGGTACAGTCCGGAGTTTTCGCCAGCCGTTTTCCCAGCGCGACAAGCACGCTGTGGACCATGGTCAACCGCAATGAGTACGACGTAAGCGGCGAGCAACTCCGCGTGCCCTACCGCGCCGCAATGCGTTATTACGATTTGTGGCACGGCTCCGAGATCACCCCTGTAGTTCAGGGCAATGAAGCGACGCTGATCTTTGCGATAGAGGGTCTTGGGTTTGGCGCAGTTCTCGCCGAGCAAGGTCCGTCCACGGGTTCGCGTAAGGATCTCCTCTCGTATATGTCAGAGCGTTCCAAGCGCCCGCTCGCGAGCTACACACGCGACTGGACATTTCTTCGCCAGACCATGGTCGAAAATCCCGCTACCAAGCCGGCGTCAAGCGCTCCTCCAGGGATGGTTCGCATTCCTGACGGAGACTACGATTTCCAGGTGCACGGTATCGAGATCGAAGGTGGAAACGATCCCGGCGTAGACGTTCAATATCCCTGGGAAGATACCCCACGCCGCTACCATAGCCATCGCATGCACATCCCCAGCTTCTACATTGACCGCACGCCGGTGACCAATGCGGAATTCAAAAAGTTCCTGGACGAGACCCATTATCACCCCAACGACGATCACAATTTCCTGCGCGATTGGAAGAACGGCAATTTCCAGGAAGGCTGGGAGAACAAGCCTGTGACCTGGGTCTCTATTGAGGATGCTCGCGCCTATGCTGCGTGGGCGGGCAAGCGTCTGCCGCACGAGTGGGAGTGGCAGTATGCGGCGCAATCCGCCGATGGCCGTTCTTACCCATGGGGAAACGACTGGACTTCCTCGGCGCTTCCACCCGCGGATCGCGGCCGCCCCATGCGTGCTCCAAGCAATGTGGACGCCTTTCCTCAAGGCGCAAGTCCCTTCGGAGTTCTCGATCTCGAAGGCAACGTCTCTCAGTGGACTGATGAATTCCGCGATGAGCACACTCGCGCCGCTATCCTGCGCGGTGGGGCAGCTTACCAGCCTACAGGTTCGATCTGGTACTTTCCGCAAACCTACCGGCTGGACGAGCACCAGAAATACTTGTTGATGTCGCCGGGGCGTGACCGCGCTGGAACGATCGGGTTCCGCTGTGTGGTGGATGAACACTAACAGGGCAGCCCTGTTTGGGTTGGAACTTGGGGCCGACGAGCACACCAACCTCCAAATGCATTGAAGCAAAAAATTAAATGCACAAGCCCAGGGAATGCACGGTACGATGCTGTCAAAGGCCCCTAGCCTTTCTGGATTGACAGTTGCAGAGTCAATGGCATATGTTTTTTCGCACAGATTTTGGCGAAGTGTGAAACCGCGCGGCCGATCAGAGCGCGATGATAATTCAGGATTTTGAATCGTTTCATGTAGAGTCGGGAATCCGCACGATTTTTTGTTTTTGTGGCCGCTTTTAGTGGGGAAGGCGCGAGTCCTGCTCGCGGCCTGGTAAGGGGTCGACGGAGGGTAACGAATGCTGACCAAACGAACGCTGCTTCTCGCGGTTCTGTGTTGTTTCGCATGTTCAATCTGTCCACTGCTTTATGGTCAGGCGACCGGAAGCTTCTCCGGCACCGTTTCCGATAAAACCGGGTCTGTGGTTTCGGGAGCAACGGTGCGGATAACTTCGCAGGCCACCGGTGTGGTTCGCGAGGCCAAGACCGACGCATCCGGCCATTACCTCGTTCCGTTGCTGCCCGTGGCGGTGTACACCGTTCGGGTGGAGTCTCAGGGGTTCCAGCCCGCCGAACAGAAAGACCTGCGTCTACAGACCGATGAGCACCGCGAACTCGACTTTACCCTCACGCTGGCTTCGGTATCGCAAACGGTGGAAGTCAGCGCGACCGACGTGGTCGCGGTTCAGACCACCAACCCCACTTTGGGCCAAGTGATCACCTCCGAGCAGGTCGCCCAGTTGCCCCTGAACGGCCGCGACTTCGTCCAGCTTGCCACGTTGACGCCGGGCACCACCCAGGAAACCAATCCCAACAGTTTCTTCAACGGCGGCGCCAGCAGCGAAGTGTCAGCCCGTGGGACCTTTTCGCTTTCAGTCGGCGGATCGCGCGTTCAGAGCACCGACTGGCTGCTCGACGGCAACGACAACAACGAATTGACTGCCGGTGGCATCGCCATCCTGCCTTCCATTGACGCCATTCAGGAATTTAAGGTTCTTACCTACAACTATTCAGCCGAGTATGGCACGCGCGCAGGCCCAACCGTGCTGGTGACGACGAAGTCGGGAACCAACCAGTTGCACGGATCGCTCTTCGAGTATTTTCGTAACACCAAACTTGATGCCGCCAGCTATTTCGCTGCAACGAAAGAACAGTTCAATTTGAACCAGTTCGGCGGCTCACTAGGCGGCCCCATCAAGAAGGACAAGACTTTTTTCTTCCTGGACTACGAGGCGAAAAGGCAGCGCCACGGCATACCGTTCGTGGGCTTAGTCCCGACGGCGGCCATGATGACCGGTGATTACACCGATGATCCGTTCGGTACACCCCTGCCCGGGACGTTCGATAACAGCAATGGCGCGGACAGCGGCACTCCCAACGCCGACGGTTTTTACGACCTCATCAACCCCTACTCACCCACGAATGCGCCGTTCCAGTGCGATGGTTCCGGTAACCCGCTTCCAGCGTTGGCCAATGGAACGCAAGCGGCAGGCACTCCTTGCAACAAGATTCCCAGCAACATGTTTGACTCTGCCGGCGCACAGATGATCAAGCTCTATCCGGCCGCCAATGCGAACAATCCCTCTCTCGGATACAACTACACCAATGTGCCCGTGCGGCAACTCAATGAAGGAAAGTTTGACATTCGGCTGGATCACAACATCTCGAGCAAAGACTCGCTGTTTGCGCGCTTCAGCTACGATCAGGCGGTGTCGTATGTTCCGGGTGGTTCTCCGGGCTTTGCCGAGCAGAACCCATTTGCCAGCAATCAGAACATTACGAACCACGGCCGCAATGCCGCCATCTCAGAGACTCATATCTTCTCTGACCGCACCTTGAACCAGGTCAGCTTCGGGTTCAACCGCATCTTCAATCACATCCTCTCAATCGGCGACCGCACCTGCGAAGCCGCCAAACTGGGAATTCAGGGCGCCGATCTTGCCAGCGACTGCGACAGCATTACCGGCTACCCGGCGAGCTTGAACCAATCCACCAAGGACTGCATGAGCTGCGGCCTCAGTTCAACTCAGCTGGCGGATTACTGGTCGTTGGGCGATCGCGGGTTTACACCATTCCAGGGCGGCACCAACGTCTGGATGGTTTCCGATACCCTGAACCTGACGCGCGGCAATCATGAAATTCGCGTGGGCGTGGGCATTCGCGCCAACCAAATGAACGTTGAGACCAACGGTTTTCAGGACGGTTACTTTATTCTCAACGGCGGAAGCGGCTCATTTACCGGAGATGACACCGCCGACCTGCTACTCGGCCAAGTCAGCGGCGCGATTCACGACCAAACCTTTGACGGCGCTACCACCGGACGCCGCTGGAAGATGTTCCGGCCTTTCGTGCAGGACGATTGGCGCCTGACCAAAGATCTCACAGTCAACATCGGCCTCGCTTGGGCACTGGTCACTCCTGAGAGCGAAGCCGAAGGCCGCCAGGCCAACTTCGACTTCGCCACTGGCCAATACCTGGTTGCCGGCTCAAATCCCGAAGCGGCCTGTGCCATTTGCGTCAAAACCAATGGCGACGTCGGGCTTGAATTCGACAAGACCGCACTCGAGCCCCGCATCGGATTGGCCTGGAAGCCCCTTGGCAGCCAAACCACTGCCATCCGCGCCGGTTACGCCATCTATCACGATTCCGCCTGGAGCCAGGGCGCGCAGGGCCTGTGGCAGAATCCTCCCTACTACGCTGAAATTGATCAGTTCGGTTTCTTCCCCAGCGGCCCCTGCCCCTTCGGTAACACCACGCTTAATTGCGGGCTGCAACGTGGCTTCCTGCAGCCAAACCTTGAGCCGTATTTCAGTTCTCCGGACCCTTCAAGCTTCACCGGAACAATTCAGTCCCAGAATCTGAACTTCAAACAAGGCATGGTGCAGCAGTTCAACTTGAACGTGGAGCGTCAACTCCCGGCCAATGTCGTGCTGACGGTCGGCTACGCCGGCTCCCGCAGCACCCACATACTGGTGGACGGATTGAACCTGAATGTCGGCTCGCCCGGCGCATGCGCCGGAGGGCCAGAGGCGACGCCGGGATACACCCTTGGCTGCGGCCCTGGCGGTGTTTATGTGGCGGCGCCATACGGGCCATTCACCACGGTTTCCAACATCAATGACGTTGGGCGGGCGCGATACGACTCGCTGCAGGTAAAGGCAGAAACCAAGAGTTCGCGCCACGGAGTGTATGCGCTTTTAGGCTATACTTGGGCACGGACTTTTGATACGGGTTTCCCGGATGGCGCCGGCACCTTCCCCGGCGCAACCTATTGGCCGTTGCCGGGAACCCAGCGCGAGGATTGGGGTCTGTCGCAAATCAATTTGAATGATGAATTCACTGCCAGCGTTCTTTACGATTTGCCCTTCGGAAAGGGCAAGCATTTCGGTAATAGCTGGAGCGGACCAGCCAATGCCGTCTTGGGCAACTGGAAGGTGAACGTCATCGAAAAGGCCACCTCCGGCTTCCCGCTTTTTGTGGTCAACAGCAGCAATGGCTCCGAAGTCAACTTCGAGTGGAACGGCAGCAGCTTGAATCGCCCCGACGAAGTTGGCGACCCCAACAAACCGGGACCGGTGGCGGCGAATCCTGGTTGTTCTGCGCCGTCGAAGGTGCACACACTATCGGATTGGTTCAATCCTTGTGCCTTTATGCCAGCTGCTCCTGGCGAACTCGGAGATGCATCCCGCACGCCTCTTTATGGCCCACGCTTCGTGAACACGGATTTCTCCGTGGTCAAGGATTTTCCGCTGTCCTTCCGCGAAGGAACAGCTCTCCAGTTCCGGGCTGAGTTCTTCAATATCTTTAACCATCCCCAGTTCTATCTGCCGGGTGGTGGCAGCGGGATGCAGGACATCGCCTCGACAACGAGCTTCGGTGTGGTTTACGGCACCGTGAACAATCCTCGCGTCATGCAGTTTGCCCTCAGGTTGGACTTCTAGAGCAAGGCGCGAGTTGTGTTGAGTTCGGCGCGGGTTGACGGATCGAACTGACCTCGATTCCGGCCAAGGTGTCCGCGCCTTTTCAACCGAAGTCTAATGCTGCATATCTGGAAACTATCTCTCGCGCTGCTTGCCCTGTTGTGTGCTGCAGGCGCCTCCGCCCAGAAAATCAAAATCATCCTGGACCAGGACGCCCGCGGTCCCGGCACCAGCGACCAGCAAGCTCTCCTGGTTTTTCTCCAGTCTGAGAAATTCGACGTTCTCGGCATCACCACCGTCAGCGGCGATCAGTGGGTGAAGGAAGAAACCCAGCACACTCTGCGCATGCTCGAGATCGCCGGCCGCACTGACGTTCCCGTGATTCAGGGCGCAGAATTTCCCTTGCTCAATTCCAAGGAAGAGACTGAGCGCTGGGAAGCCATGTACGGAAAGCTCGAATATAAAGGCTGCTGGACCGAACACTTCCAAGCCAACCGCTCCACTATCTACGACGAGCCCTACCACGCCCCTGATAGCGTTCCTCCTATGAAGGAGGGCGAACCCAACATCGAAGCTGCGCCCGGAACCGCCGCAGAATTCATCGTGAAGATGGTTCATAAGTATCCGGGCGAGGTAGTGTTGTGGGCGGGTGGCCCACTGACCAATTACGCTCTGGCGCTGAAACTCGATCCCCAAGTCGCCACTCTCGCCAAAGAATTCGTAATGATGGGCGGCGGCCTCTACGCCGACAAAGGCGCAATAGATCCCGGCGCTATTGACGCCCGCCGCGAATTCAACTGGTGGTTCGACGCCGAAGCCACGCGCATCGTGCTGCGCGCTCCCTGGAAGAAAGTCACCATCACCCCGATTGACATTTCAGTAAAGACCCGCTTCACCGAGGAGATGAAAGCCACTATCTCCAAGGCCAACACGCCCATCACTCAATATCTCGACAAATATTCGCTGCCCGGCTATATGTGGGACGAAATCGCGGGCGCTGCCTTGATTAATCCCTCCCTCATCACCGGCCAGAAGCAGCTCTACATGGACATTGACGTGGACCACGGCGCCAGCTACGGCAAGACTATCTTCTGGGACGCAACAGCCAAAGTTCCGCCATATATGCGCATGGCCACCGTGCAGTTCGACATCGACGCGCCGAAGTTCTACAAGCTATATATAGATCTGATGACCCGGCCCTTGCGTGGTGCCACGGCCCACGTAGGGCCAGCCGCTTCGGCTGTCCAGTGAAAATATGGGCGCTCAGCAACGCACAATGAAACAGCCCTCTGTGTCCTCCGCGTCCTCTGTGGTTAACCCCATTGCATTAATCCTGCTCCTGATGGCCACCTGCCTCGCGGTTGCCCAGCCCCGCCGCAAGATCATCATCAACCAGGACTGCTCCGGGCCCGGCGGCAGCAACATGCAGACCCTCGCCCTGCTCATCCAATCTCCGCAGGTCAAAGTTCTCGGCATCACGGTCGTCAGCGGCAACCAGTGGCGCGACGAAGAGGTTGCCCACGCCCTACGGCTCCTTGAGATCATGGGCCACACCGACATCCCCGTTTTTCGCGGAGCAGAGTTTCCCCTTGTGCGCACTCGCGAAGATGCCCAGCAATGGCAGCAGCGCTACGGCAGGGTCGCCTTCGCCGGCGCCTGGGATGACCGCTGGTGGCATGAACCGTCAGTGATTCCGTCGCTTCCGGAAGGCGAACCCACAACTAAACCGGCGGACGAAGACGCAGTCCACTTCATGCTGCGCATGGTCCACGAGTATCCGCACGAAGTCACGATCTACGAAGGCGGCCCCATGACCAACCTGGCGCTCGCCGTGTCGCTCGATCCCAAGTTCCCTGAATTGGCGGAGGGCCTGGTTTTCATGGGCGGAAGCCTGGGCCCGCAAACCAGTGATCCGGAGTTCGTGAGCAATCCGCGCCACGAATTCAATTTCTGGTTTGATCCGGAGGCGGCTCACATCGTGCTGCGCGCGCCGTGGAAGAGAATCGCGTGCACCCCGGTGGATATCTCCATCAAGACGCGCCTGACGCCGAAGATGATCAAGCAGATCGACTCCAGCCACACGCCGCTGGCCCGTTACATTGCCACCTTCTTCCAAACCGGGCAAGGCGGCGAATATATGTGGGATGAACTCGCCGCCGCGGCATGGATTGATCCTTCCATCATCACCAGACGGGAAACCCGCTACATGAGCGTGGATCTCGGTCGCGGCGCGGGCTACGGGAACACTCTAACTTGGACGGAAAAAGACAGGCCAAGACAGTCCGTGCAACCAGTCGAAATTCAACTGGATCTCGATACAAGCAAGTTCTATCAAATGTTTATAAGCCTGCTGAGCGCTCCAACACACTAAGTATAGGCGCGGGCGCCCCCGCCCGTCAGGTGTCCCCTGCAAATCACAACCATTTGCTGCTAAGGCGAAGGCAACGCTTTACCCTGCAAGCTATATACAAACTGCTGAATCTCGTGCCGTTCGCGCTCGTCTGCTTGGGCCTTCGTTTTCGAAATATCGTGGTAAATCTGAAGCTCCTTCTGCGCCTCCATGGTGTCCCCCGTCTGCTTATAAACTAACGCCAACCGGTAATGCGCCTCTTCTAGGTCCGGGCTGGCTTCAATAGCTTTATGAAATGCGTCTATAGCTTTGGGAAATGACTTCTGCTCAGAATACAGGATCCCCATCTGAAGGTAGGCCGCACCGAGCTTCGGATCGAGCTTCACGGCTTTGTGCAGCAGAGATTCCATCTGTCCCAGGCTTCCCGTATCCTCCGGCCCTTTCCGTTGCTTCCACAGGCTGAGTGCGTAATAGTAGTTGGCCTGAGCATTCTCCGGCTGGAGCCGGGCAAACCGTGCCAGCCTGTCGGCGAAAAGAGCGGAGTGCGTCGTGTCCACGCTCTGCAGTTTGCCCAAGAAAAGATAAGGGCCAGCATCGCCCGGGTCCAAATCAGAAGCTGCGCCCAGGTTGCGCGCCGCCAGCTCGTTCGAACCGCGCGCATACCACGCAACACCCAACCCCGCCAGCATCCGCGCCGAACGCGGGAACAAGCGGCTCCCCCTGGTGAAAACTTCAATCGCCGGCTCGGGCGCATGATGCAGCAGCAACTCCGCGCCCCAACCGAACAGATTGGCTTCGCTCGGCTCCAATTCGGCGGCAAGCTGGTACTCGTGAACCGCTTCCAAGGGATTACCCAGCTTCTCCTCAATCTCACCAAGCGAATAGTGCAATTCTGCTTTTTCCTGCCTCTCAATATCGGCCCGCGCAAGCATCGCCCGAGTGTGTTCCGCCGCCTCGCGCAACGACTGCTCATTGGCAGCCTCGCCAGGAGCCCCGCCAGAACCCGGTCCCTTGCCAAGCGAAGCCACATCCTTGGCCAGCGCCACTTTCGTGCGCGCAACCACATTGGATCCGTGCCCGCCTAGGTTCGTGGTGTCGGTCACGCCCGCTACGGTGAATGATGGCTCGTCAAAAAACTCCGGGGCAGAGGCCTTCGTTTCCCCCGAAGCAACGCCCGCTTTCGCAGGCGACAGCGTCAGCTGCACCTGCTTCACTTCTTTCTGTGCGAGAGGAAAAGGTCCGAAAGTCGCGATTCCGCATTCCTGCGACGACGCGCCTAAGTCATACGTGCCGGGCGCGATCCCATCGAAGCGATACGATCCCTCAGAGTCAGTCAGCGTTGTGGCAATCTCCCCACCGCTTCCGGTCTTGCCTCGCAAAACAACCCGAGCCGCAACCACCGGCTGTCCACTGGAGTTCCGCACAACGCCGTAGACCGTAGCCAACTCCGCTGCATTCTGAGTCTGTGCCCAAGCCGCCAATGGAAGCAGCACAATCAACACCAGCAATGTCAGGAAAAAAGCCGCTGGACTTTCTCGTCGAGAACTTTCCAGTCGGAATGGAACCACCCGGAAACAACCCATATAAAACCGCCGGCAAGAATGGCCGCACTGACGTTCAACTTCGACTCGCCATTCTAGCTGTCCAACGCGAGCACCCGCAATCCAAGTAATCCAAGTTAATATTGTCACCATGCCCGAGCCCCCCGAAGCTGGTAATCGCACAGTTTCCACAAGCACTAATTCGCCGCCCTCTTCACCCTGGTTCACCGGCGCCGCCCTCCTCATCTATCTTGCGGTAGCCACCGTAATCGTGCACCTCGCCACCGCCGGCCGTTACGGATTTCACCGCGACGAACTCGCCACCCTCGACGATGCTCGCCATCTCGCGTGGGGCTACGTCGCCTATCCTCCCATTACTCCGTTCTTTGCTCGCGTGTCGCTCTTGCTTTTTGGCACTTCTCTCGCCGGCTTTCGCTTCTTCGCCTCACTCGCAGAGGCTGCCGCACTCGTGCTCACCGGCCTGATGGCCCGCGAAATGGGCGGACGCCGTGGCGCTCAATTGGTAGCAGCCGCCGCTGCTCTCCCGTTCTGCCTGGCCGGCGGCGCGCTCATGCAATACGTTTCGTTCGATTACCTGTTCTCAGTGCTCACCGCTTATTTCGTCGTCCGCCTGCTCAACTCGGAAAACCCGCGCTGGTGGCTCGCCATCGGCAGCGCCATCGGCCTTGGCATGATGTCCAAGTACACCATGCTCTTCTTTGGAGCGGGCCTCGTGGTGGGACTGTTGGCAACCAGCGCCCGCCGTTATCTCGCGAGCAAATGGTTGTGGTACGGCGTCGCGCTCTCGCTTCTCATCTTCTCGCCCAACGCTCTCTGGCAACTGAATCACCATTTCATTTCGCTCGATTTCCTCCGGCACATCCACGCGCGCGACGTTCGCATCGGCCGCACCCAGGGATTTCTCCCCGACCAACTGAAACTCACGCTCCTCAGCTTCCCGCTCTCGCTTACGGGCCTCTACTCCTTGCTGCTCTCGCGATCTGGCGCCCGCTTTCGCGTGCTCGCCTGGATGTATATCATCCCGCTATTGCTGTTCGTCTTCGCCAAGGGGCGCTGGTACTACATGGCCCCGGCTTATCCCGCGCTCTACGCCGCCGGCAGCGTTTGGGGCGAGAACTGGCTCGCCTCGCTCGGCCGCCTCCGCGCCTGCATCGTGCGAGCGCTCGCGTGGTCCGCTCTGGCGCTCGATGCCGTACTGGTAGCCGCCATCGCGCTTCCCGTGACCCCGTTGAACTCCCGCTGGTGGAACTTCGCCGTCAAGAACAACGGCGATCTTCGTGAGGAAATCGGCTGGCCCGAACTGGTGGAGACTGTCGCTCACATCCGCGATTCGCTTCCCGCCGAAGACCGCGCCCACCTGGCCATTCTGGCCGGCAATTACGGTGAGGCCGGCGCTATCAATCTCTATGGACCGGCCTACGGGCTGCCGTCCGCCATCAGCGGCATCAATTCCTTCTGGGCCCGCGGCTACGGCGATCCTCCGCCGCAAACCCTGATCGTCGTCGGCCTGTCGCGGCATTTCGTGGAGCGCAATTTCACCCGCTGCGAACCGGCGGCTCACATCTGGAACCGCTACGGCGTGAAAAACGAAGAAACCCTTGACCATCAGAACATCTACGTCTGCCGCGGTCTCCAGCAAAGCTGGCCCGACTTCTGGAAAGACTTCCGCTATTACGGATAGCCGACAGTTTTCCTGGGTCCAACCTCCGCGCTCGAAGTTGGAGTCCCCAAGTGGCGGATCTGAACTGACTGGATTCTGCTTTCGGGCTGACAAGCTTGTGACCGCGCGTTACAATGCAAAGTCCAATCTGTCCAGGCCGCTGGGAACTCCGTGCCGTTCTTCCAGTCCGATGAAAGAGGCAGTAATAGCCAGGAGCTAGCACCAAAACTCGGGGGATCTTTCCGAATGAAGGCACGAACCATTGTCATTCTCGCTTTTGCCGTAACTGTGCTGGCATCCGTCGCACTGCAAGCGCAAACAATCAAAGTCATCGTTGACCAGGACGCCCGCGGCCCCGCCACCACCGACATGCAATCCATCCTGATCTTTCTGCAGTCCGCCAAATTCGATGTCCTCGGCATCACCACCGTCAGCGGCGACCAATGGGTGAAAGAAGAAACCCAGCGCACCCTGCGCCTGCTCGAAATCGCCGGACGCACCGACGTTCCCGTGGCCCAGGGCGCAGAATTTCCGTTGCTTAATTCCAAAGAAGAAAGCGAGCGCTGGGAGGCCTTGTACGGCAAGTTCCGTTACAAAGGCTGCTGGAGCGACTTTTCCAAGCGGCCCCGCAACTCGCCACCCGCCTTCCGCGAAGGCTATCACGATCCCGATGTAGTCCCGCCGCTGGTCGAGGGCGAGCCCCACACCAAGCCGCTCGACGAAATCGCGGCCCACTTTATCGTGCGCATGGTGCACAAGTATCCCGGCGAAGTGGTAGTGTGGGCCGGCGGCCCGCTCACCAACATCGCGCTGGCATTGCGCCTCGATCCCGAGGTCGCATCCCTCGCGAAAGAACTGGTCTTAATGGGCAGCGGTATGTACGCCGATAACGGCGGCATCAGCGGCATTGACGGCCGCCGCGAATTCAACTGGTGGTTCGATCCCGAAGCCGTGCGCATCACTATGCGCGCGCCGTGGAAAAAAATCACCATCACCCCGATTGATATTTCCGTAAAGACCAAGGTCAACCCGGAAGTTCAGGCTGCCATCGCCAAGGCCGACACGCCGGTCGCCCACTACCTCACGAAATACTCGGTCGAAAGCTTCATGTGGGACGAACTCTCGGCCGCCGCCATGGTGGACCCCTCAATCATCACCGGCCAAAAAGAGCTCTACGTAGATATAGACATTGACCACGGCCCCGGCTACGGCGAAACCCTGTTCTGGCAGCCGGGCACAGGTCTGCCACCGTATGAGCGCAAAGCCACGGTGCAATTCGATGTAGATACGAAGAAGCTTTACGATCTGTACATACAATTAATGACCCAAGCTCCAAAGCAAACTCAGCAGCCATGACGCCAACCCGAACACGTTCGAGAGCTTGTCATTCCGAGCGAAGCGAGGAATCTGCAATCCGCGGCCGGCCGCCGAAAAAGCAGAAATCGCAGACGCCGCAGTAGGCACCGCGATTCTCTAGTGGCGGCGGCAGTATTTGACTTTGGGTGGGTGAGCACATGGGAACCCTCGCGGATAGAGGGCCCTTCATTTTGGGTGACGCAGCGCTTCAGCCCTGCGATAACCGGCCTCTTTTCGATAGCGGCTTTAGCCACCGAGGTAACCGCACTCGAAACGCCAACTATCGGAGCAACCAATGAACTCGACCCCCTTTACCCGCCGCGACTTCCTCGCCTCCTCAGCCATCACCCTTGCCGCAAGCCGCTTCGCATTCGGCAGCGCGACCTCAACCGCCCCCTCCTCCCGCGTCATCATTGACACCGACCCCGGCGTAGACGATGCCCTGGCCCTCCTCCTCGCCATGCGCTCGCCCGAGTTGCAAATCGAAGCCATCACCCCCATCGCAGGCAACGTCCCTCTCGATCTCACTTTGCCCAACGCCCTGCGCATGGTCGAAATCGCCGGCCGCACTGACATCCCCGTAGCCGCTGGCGCGAAGGCGCCTTTGGTCCGCCGCCTGGTCACGGCCACTTACGTCCACGGCCAAAACGGGCTCGATGGCGTGGTGTTTCCCGAGCCGAAAATCAAGCCCGTCGCCGAACCCGCGGCGGAGTTAATCCGCCGCATCATCCGCAAACATCCCGGCGAAGTGACCTTAATCACTCTAGGCCCGCTGACCAATATCGCTACCGCGCTACGTGCCGACTTCGAACTCCCCGGCATGGTTCGCGGCCTCACCATGATGGGCGGCTCGCTCTCTGGCGGCAACATCACGCCCGCCGCCGAATTCAACATCTATGTAGACCCTGAAGCCGCGCGCATCGTCTTTCAATCCGGCATTCCCATCACCATGGTCGGCCTCGACGTCACTCGCAGAACTTCTCTAACCGAAGACCACGTGCGCCGGCTCGAAGCCGGCCAGAATCCCTCCAGCCAGGCCGCAGCCAGAATCGCCCGCAACGCCATCGAGCACAACCGCCAGGAAGGGTTTCTTATTGGCCCCAATATGCATGATTCGCTCGCGGTAGCATCATTTCTCGATCCCTCGCTGCTGAAGTGGAAGCCTTATTACGTGGATGTAGAAACCGCCGGTGAACTCACGGCCGGTGAAACTCTGGGCTATAGCCCCACCGCAGGCGATCTGCGCCGCACATCAGAGATGGAAAAGCAAGCCGCCGCAACCATGCAAATTCGCGGCTCAGCCCCCACCCTGGCTGGCACCAAGACCTCGCCCGTGGTGCGCGACAAATTCATCCCCAACGCCAACGTCGCCATAGACGTGGATTCTGCCAGGTTTTTCGAACTGCTGATTGGCCGCTTATCGGGAAAATCGTAAGAAGGGCACTCAGCCAGGCATCGGTCCCCTTGACTGTCATCCCGAGCGAAGCGAGGGATCTCGGTTTTCTCTCCGTGGAGAGAAATGCAGATGTCGCCCCACTCCGCCAGGTTGGCGCCTGAAACGTTTCAAATCAGTGATAAACTCTCTGAGGCCAAAATGAAATCCGTCCGAATCGCAAGCCTCGCTCTCCTGCTCTCAACCTGCCTGGTCCACGCCCAGTCCGGTCGCAAAATCATCATTGACCAGGACGAAGCTGGCCCCGCCGGTACCGACCAGCAAGCCACCCTCCTGCTGATCCAATCGCCGCAAACCGAAGTCCTGGGCATCACCGTAGTCACCGGCGACCAGTGGCTCCATGAAGAAGTCGGCCACACGTTGCGCATGCTGGAACTCATCGGCCGTACCGACATCCCGGTCGTCCCCGGCGCCGAATATCCGCTGCTTCGTCGCAAAGCGGAAACCGAGCAATGGGAGCAGCGTTACGGCTCCGTCGCCTGGTTAGGCGCATGGACGCCCAAGTACTACCATCCCCCCGACGAACTCGGCGAATTCCCTGAAGGCAAACCCACGACCAAGCCTTCCGGCGAAGACGCCGCCCACTTCCTCATCCGCATGGTCCATAGGTTTCCCCACCAGGTCACCATCTACGAGGGCGGCCCTATGACCAACCTCGCCCTCGCCGTCTCCATCGATCCACAATTTTCCGCTCTGGCAAAAGAACTCGTCTTCATGGGCGCAAGCCTGAATCCGCAGACCGCCGATCCCGAATTCGCCAACAATCCGCGCCACGAATTCAACATCTGGTTCGATCCCGAAGCTGCCCACATTGTTCTGCGCGCCCCGTGGAAGAAAATTGTCTGCACTCCAGTTGACATTTCTGTCAATACGCAAATGTCAATAGAACTGCTCAACCGCGTGAAGGCCGGCTATTCTCCTGCCGCGCGCTACATCGGTACTTACGGCCGCCTCTTCGGCGAGTACAACTATCTCTGGGACGAACTCACGGCCGCCGCCTGGCTCGATCCCAGCGTGATCACGAAAACCGAAACCCGCTACATGGACGTTGACCTGGACCGCGGCGCGGGCTACGGCAACGTCCTCACCTGGACGGATGCCGACAAGCCCAATCTCGAAGTCCAGCCGGTTGAGATCCAGGTTGATCTCGATACCGCCAAACTTTACAAAATGTTCGTGGATCTCTTGACCGCCCCCACGCCGAAAAAGAATTAATAAGCGCGGCCAGGATTTTCAGACTAGAATCTCGCGGGGCAACAGAAGTTCGACCGTTTCACGAATGTTTAGAAAGTTGTCATTCCGAGCGAAGCGAGGAATCTGCAGTTGCCGGTAGCGCCGAAAATGGCGTCGCGAAGCGAGCCGTTCAAGGAGACTCCATGTTCACACCGCAAAGCTTGAGCATTGCGCTGTTGATGATGATTACCAGCGCTGTCTGCTGGGGTTCGTGGGCGAACACCTACAAAGGCGTAAAGAATTACCGCTTCGAGCTTTTCTACTGGGACTACGCCATCGGCATCTTCCTCATCTCTCTCGTTCTGGCGTTCACCATGGGCAGCACCAGCCATGACGCCAACAGTTTCCTCAACAACGTCCACTCCGCCGACAACTCCAATATCATCTCCACGCTTGTGGGCGGCGCCATCTTCAATCTGGCCAATCTTCTTCTCGTCGCCGCCATTGACATGGCCGGACTGGCCATCGCCTTTCCCGTTTCCATCGGCATCGCCTTGGTTGTCGGCGTCATTTTGAGCTACGCGCTTCAGCCCAAAGGCAACGCCGTACTGCTCGCCGCCGGAGTCGCTTGCGCTGTCGTCGCCGTAGTCCTCGACGGCAAGGCCTACGGCAGCCTCGCCAGCGCTGGCCGCAAAGTCTCCAGCAAGAGCATCATCACCTGCATCGTCTCCGGAGTCCTCATGGGCCTCTGGGCGCCGTTTGTGGCCCACGCCATGACTAAAGGCAACACCCTCGGCCCCTACAGCATTGCTGTGTTCCTCACGCTGGGGGCGCTGCTCTCCTGCCTCATCTGGAATGTGTACTTCATGAAGAAGCCTTTAGTGGGCGACCCGGTCAACTTCACCGACTTCTTCCGCGGCCCTGCTTCCGGCCACGCCCTCGGACTCTTCGGCGGCATCATCTGGGGCACGGGTATGGTTTTCAATCTGGTTGCGGCTAACTTCACCGGGGTCGCCCGCTCCTACGCCATTGGGCAGTCCGCGCCCATGGTCGCCGCGCTCTGGGGTGTCTTCGCCTGGAAGGAATTCGACGGCGCAGGCACCAAAGCCAAGGTCTACCTGTCTCTAATGTTCGTGGCCTATGTCCTGGCGATCCTCCTGGTAGCCCACGCCAACGGATAAACCAACCTCGCGTCATATAGGGACGAGCGACTCGTCCGCCCAACCAAGCCAAGGCGACCGGCCCATCGCGCCCACATGTTGCCGGCAGTTGCGAGCCATCCGCCTGACATCCCACCCTGTCATCCCGGCCGGAGCAAGCCATCCGCAACGCGGATGGTTCGCGCAGTGGAGGGACCTGCTGTTTGGCCGTCACCCTCGGGAGTCAGTATGAAGGCCGGGTGCCCCATCCTGGTCGCGTTCTGTGCGACTAGGGTGGGTCTTTAACTCAGGGAACGAACCACAACCGGTCGGCCGGCCCTTCCAGCCGAAATCCCTCGCGCGCCGGGTTCGATTTCACTCATCTAAATTGCATACGGTTCGTATCAGGCCGCGGCTTTAAGCCGCGCCATCCTCCGTGCCGTAAATGAGAAGGCGCCCATCGCGCAACCGTCGGGTGCCGGGTGCCCCATTTCTCGCGCGCCCTTCGCGAGAAGTAGACGACCGGCGGAACGCAGCATCCGCGCTCGTCACAAAGAAGCCATGGAGCCCCGTCCCGGAGAGACAACTACCAATAGCCGGCGTTTCAACTCCGGGTGACCGAGGACGGGACCGGCAAAGTCCCTGAGGAACGGCCCTGAGGAACGGCCGAAGTTCTCACCCACACTGAAGCCCAGCGCCACCCGAGAATCACGTATGAGGGGAGTTTTTTCAGCAGCCGCCTACGGCACGCTCTGGGCCTGACCGCCCTTCGTGGGGAGCCGCCCATCGGGCGCAACTGCGCCGGCAGTTCGCTGCTTGGGAGCAGGCGCGCCCTGATACGAATCCCCTCTTCTCGCGGAGTGCGCGGGAGGGTTAAGGCACTCGCAAAGGTCAACCGGGCCCACCCTTTTTCGCAAAGAACGCGAAAAAGAACGGGGCGCTGCGGCTAAAATACCTCGGCGCGCTGATGAGAATTCTTCTGGACACCCGCGACCTCATAAACCTTCTCGAGCGTGGCCGTCCGACCGTGCAGGATTTCGACACATACCTCCGGGCGGGAGGCCATCAAGTGGTTCTGTCCGCAACAAGCGTGAGGGAGTTCGCCGGCTCGCTCGCCAGAGGAGGGGAGTTCCTACGGCTTCGTCCTCTCTTACAATCGCTCGAACGCACTCCGCACACGTATGTGAGAGAAGTGACAATTATGGCGGTCGAGCTTGAAGCGGCGGTCGTTGCGTTCAACGCGGGAGCAGAGCCCGTGCCATGCTGTCCTTTTGTAGACCGCTGGGACCGCACGTTCCTGCCGCTGCCCGGCGGCCAACGCTCGATTGGGGAAAGCTTGGTCGGCCTGCGACTCGACGAGATCGTTTATTACATCTACCGAGCCGACCCTCAGCTATTCGCCCCGCCCGGGCACCACCTTCCCGCATTAAAGTCGTTGCTGGAAGCGGATCGACAGCTGCTCAAGGCGGGACAGGCGCCTGCACGAGAGCATTTCATTCGCGCCGTTAAGAAGCACGCCATGAGGCATCACGTAATGTTGCCCGAGGGGCGGCAAGACGCGTTTGCCGAGTGGCTTTACAGCAATCCCAATCGTTGCCCAGGACTTCGCTTCAGTCACGAGGTGTTCAGGGCTCTTACGACAAACTACACCGACAATCCGGAAACCGGCGACTTCTCGGACCTTGCTCAGGTATTTGCAGTTCCCTATGTCGACGCCGCAACCCACGACAGAAGAATTAGGAACTATTGTCGTATAGCGTCCCGGAAGATTGTGAGAATGGGCGGCACGTGCAATTACGGCGACCGCGTTTTTCAGAGTCTGACCGACTTGATGGCGAAGTTCTCCCAGTAGGAGAGAATTGCGATGCATCCCAACTCAGTAGATCTATATGGCGGTCTGTACGGTTTGGTATTGGTGCCCGATTCTTTTGATATCGGTCACGGTGCTGTAGTGTCGCGGACCTACGCTCACTTTATGGCACCGTTCATGATGGCATTCAAGCCCGCTCCGCCCGGTAGACACCACCCCGCACCTTGGAAGCCTGCCAAAGGTGGCATATACATCGACAT